>JAEEGK010009535.1_pt1 | contig 22635 bp, 13 predicted proteins | sample 8958771 | NCBI WGS metagenome assembly JAEEGK01 (sample SAMN16246547, study PRJNA631951) | gut metagenome | biome: gut microbiome; feature: rumen; material: SC-attached | host: Bos | place: Iran: Karaj | collected 2018-10 | reverse complement strand
CCCCAAAAAAAAATTTTTAGATTAAAATTTGTTTGAAATTTTTTTTTCAAATATATACCAAAAAAATATATAAAAAACAATTAAAAATTTTAAAAAAAAGAAAAATTTAGAATTTTATTTTATGTTTTTAAATTTATGTATTGTTTACTTTAATTAAATTAATTTTGATAAAAAAATTTTTCTTCAATATTTAACTCACACTTTAATTTTTTTTTATACAATTAATATATATATATTTATTTATAAAAAATGATATGTTAAAGTATATTCATATCGAATAAAAATAAACCTTAATATTTCTATAAATATTTACATTAAGAAAAACCTATATTAAAAAACTCCTATGTAAAAATATATTAAATGATTTTTTCATGAATTAATTCATCTTTTATTAAACTACTTTTAGTGATCATATAAATTTCAACTTCTTCTTTATTTTCGAATTGAAAAGAATTTTCATCATATTTTTTTAATTTTTCTTGAATTTGAACATTAGATTGAATAAAATCATTTAAAAAAGAAGGAACTAATATTTCATTAATTAATAAAATATTATCATTAATTAAAGTTTCATTAGTGGAAATAAAACTTAAATCATTTTCACTAATTTCTTTTTTTATTTTTTTAATTTTACAAATTTCAAATATAAAATTTTTATTACTTTTACTTCTTTTAACTTTTTTACAAAGGAATATTTTCTCCTTTTTAATACATTTATTAATATTAGTTTCCATTCTTTTTTTTATTATAAGAAAAAAAATCCTAAAATTTATTAATTAAATTATTAAATAAATTAAAAATATTTAACATTATGAATTGATTTTTTTACCTTTCATATAACAAATATAATAATCTTTCGAAATAGGATTTTGACAATAACCATAAATTTCATTTAAATCATCATTAAAGCAATAAGTTAAAATATTGTAAGGAAAAGTAATAGTTTTATTTTGATTATTTAAAGAAGAAGGATTAAAAAAAGTTATAGTATTATCAATAGAAACCATTAATAAATCTTCATGATTAGGACTTTTAATAATATTAGGATTTATTATTTTTCTAGATTTGATTTTTTCATTTATATTATTATTATTTAATAAGAAAGTAAATAAATATTGTGATGCATAAATTATTATACATGGAATTGGATTCGATATTAAAAAAGCAAATTTAATATCATTATATGGTGATTTATATGTACGAATACATTCTATTGGATTTATTTTATATAAATTTATATATCCATCTTTTGATGCTGAAATTAATAAGTTTAAATCTTTGTTATAATTTATATATAAAATTTCTTGGGTATGATTATATAATGATTTAATATATTTTAAGGTAATTTCCTTATTTTCTTTTTTTGGTAATATATTATATATATTAATATCTCCTTTTGCATTTCCTGAAATTAATAGATTTTCATTATTTATTATTTCTAATGAAGTTATATAAGGAATTATTTTATTATCATTTATATTAATGTTTCTTATCTTTATTGTAATTGATTCTATTTTATTATTAGAATATGAAAAACAACTTATTCTTCCATTAAAAAATCCTCCATTAAAAGAATAATAAATATTATCTTTAATATATATCGCATGATTACTGTAATTATTTTTACATTTGCTATCTTCAGAAAAAGAAAAATCAATTAAAATTTTTCCTCCTTGAAACTCTAATTTTTCTTTATTTATTATATTAATTGCTTTTCTTTTTATATTATGATTGAAACACAAGTAGTTATTATAAAAAACATAATTTGAAGTTCCAAAACTTTCCATATAAAAATTATAATTTAAACTCTTATTTTCTATAATATTATTCATATCAATCTTAATTAAATTTTGTTGAATAATTGCATGAAAAACAGAATATTTAATTACTTTAAAGTTTTTTTGAGAAAATTTATTTTTTATAAACAATTGTAAAGGAATTAATCCAATTTTATAAATATTATTCATAACATCAATATTATTATAATAAATATCATTTTTATGTAGCATATCAATATAACTTTCAATTCGAAAAGTATTAAAACATTTTCTGCTTTTTTCTCCTTTTTGACAGATACCGAAAATTAAATCAATCCAATCATTTAAATTTTTAGAAATTTCTTGTCCTTCTAAATTTTCTTTTAAAAATTTACAATAAAGAAAATATGGATTTAATTGATCATCAAATCCTTCAATTAATTGATTATCTAATTTAACATCTTCTATATTTTTTATTTTATTTATATTTTGAAACATTTCACAAAAATAAAAAAATTCTGGAATTATTTCTCTAATATCATTAATATTTTTTGTTGATGAATTATAAAAAGCAAAAGGAATTGAAGAAAAAATTATTTCATTTTCAACTAATTTTTTTTCTTGACATTTATTAAAAATAAAATTAAAAGGAAATATTCTATATAAAAAATTTGAAACATAAGTTGGATTTGAATAATTAGTTAAATAAACAGGAATTTTAATATAATCATTTTCACTCATTTTTTTTTTTTCATTCTGTAATTGTGCTTTTTTATTGTTAATATTTTTTGTATAATTTTCTGCAAAATTATTATTTCTTTTATTATTAATTATTTGACCCATTGGTTTAGTTAAATCTCTAAATAAACTATTGTTATTATTAATATTTTCTTCTTCATCATCTTCATAATTAGATTTTATTATCCATGGAAAAATAGGATATTGAGAAATATCACAGAAAGATCTATTTGCAAAAATATTTAAATACATTAACATTAAATAATTAGATAAATCATTTTCTTTCCATCTTTCTACTATTTTTGATAATACAATTACTTTTTCTTTATATAATTTCTTAAATTGAATTATATTTATACATTTATCATAATGATTTTGAATTATATATTTTTCTGAAAAATAGCCTATTATATTTATTTCGTTTATTTTTCCTGTATTTGTATCATAAGTCATATTACTATCATATAAGTTATTTATTAATTTATAAAATATTATTTCTTTATTTAAGGAATCATACATTTTTTTTGTTGTTAAAAAATTGATTATATCATTTAAATGATTTTCTTCCGTGAAAACAAAATAATAATTTTTTCCATTTGATAAAAAAATTTCTAAACCTGACTTTTTATAATTATAAACTCTAGGATAAAACATGAGAATATGTTCAATTTTGATTTCTATTAAATTTCCTTTTAATTTTTTTAAACAAGGTAAAATTTCAAAATGAAAATTATTTCCATTATTTGGTTGTTTCATATCATCTTCAATAGTATAAAATACAATTTTATATTCATTATTTTTTTCTTTTTTAATAAAAAACATACATTCAATTTCAAAACCTTGTTTAACTAAAGTAGCAGAATATAAAGAATAAATTTCTTTACACATTTCTTTAATCAAAATTGTAAAAATAATATTTTTTTTATTGTCAAATAAAATTTTTATAATTTCATCTATATTTTTTTTATATAAATCATTATTGTCTTCATTAATTTGATATTGATTAAACCAAGAAAATTTTTTATAAAATTCATTTACTTCTTCATTTTTTTCATTAAATTCAAATAAATATTCATTATAATCTATAATAAGATTTAAAATAGGTTTCTTCAAATCATTAGTAATTAAATTTTTTAATTTGAATTTAAATTGATTATGTTTTAAATCATTTTCTTCTTCTTCATTTGGAAAAAATAAATTTTTATCTGCCCAATAACCATTAAAAGTAAATAAATTTTTAATTAATTTTTTTCTCATTTTTTTACTTTTAATAATATTTAAAAAATACTTTTCTCCAAAAAGAATATCTTGTTCAATTACATATTCATTTTCAACTAAATTTTGAATAATTTGTCCATCAAAAGAAAAATCCTTAAAAATTCCATTAAATAAATTTTCAGTTAAAGATTGATCATTTTTAAATTTAATTAAACTGTCAGCTAATAATAAATGATTTTTTATAAACTGATTATGAGAATAAATTAATGATACTTCTTCTCTAGTTTTTCCTTTAATTTCATTAAGATATTTATATAATTTTTTAACATATTCAAAACTTATTTTAGAAAATATAATAAAAAAAGGCTCATTTTTATTTAAAGTAAATATTGACATTATTATTATAAATAAAAAATAATCTCCTTGACAAGTTACTATTGGATCATCTTCATTTATTTTTTTACATTCATTTACTTCTTTTATTATATCAAATAAATAATCAAATAATTTTTTTTCTTCATAAGGAAATTTTATACATAAATTTTTTATTAATGATTTTGGTGTTAAAGAGAAATATATTTCATTTTCATGAAAATCTCCTTTCATTAACTTAAATAAAAGTGGGTTTTTAAAATAAATATTTTGTAAAGATTTTGTTAATAAAAATGTTACTTTTTCTCTTATTTGATTTATTATTTTTTCATTATTTTTGAATATTAAATTAATCACAAATAAAATTGGAATATAAAAGAATAATAATTTTTCTGAATTATTTTCTTCTTCTAATTTATAATTTTGAAAATCATTGTTTTTAAACATTATATAAAAGTCTTTAATTAATTTATACAAATAATTTTCTTTAATATTTATTTCTATTGTATCATCATTTATTTTTTTATGAAATAATAGAAAACTATATATAAATTGTAAAGATATTTCATCAATGAAATTTTCATTTTCACTTTTATCATCTTCAAAAAGTTTATTAAATAAAAGATAAATTTGATTAATTATATTATCATTATTTTCAAAATTTGAAATTTCAATTTTTTTAAATCTTAATATTATTAATAAAAGTTCCTTAATTTTTTCATAATTATTATTCCAATCAGGATCAACAATAAAAAGAGCTAATTTAAAATTTAACATATATAATATTTTTTTTTTATTATGAGGAAGATAAAAACTAAATAAATAATTCATTTCATCTTTTGAATCAATCATATCAAAAATTTTACTGATTTTATCAAATAATTTATCAGTAAAAAAGTCTAAAGGCCAATTTTCAAAAATTTGACAAATTAAATCTAAAAAATGATTTGAAATACAAGATTTTAAATTATCTTCTTTTTCAAGTAAATTAATAATAATAGATAATAATTTATCAACTCGTTCTTCATTTCTAATTTCTTTATTATTTAATATTATAAATATAGGATATAATACATTTATTCCTCCTAAATTATCAATATTACCATTATTATATTCATAATTATGAATAATTATTTTTGAAATTTTACAATTGAAAAAAGAATAATAATCACAAATAATATTTTTATATTCATAATTTGAATTTAAATAAAGAAAAGGAGAAAATAAAAATCTATTTTGATAATCATCATAAAAAACTTTATCTTTAAAATCAATATTGTTTTCATTATTATCAACAAAAAAATTATAAGGCAATAAATTAATTTTATTATTTTCTTCTTCAATATAAAAAATACCTTGTTTAAATTCATAAGTTCCTTGATGAAAAGAATAATAAAATTTCATTTGTTCTTTATATTCTTTTCCTAAAATTATATTTTTATTGTTTTTCATTATATTCATACTTCCTTTTTTAAAATAACCATAAATAGAAGAAACTTCTCCTGTGAAATTTCCAAATAAATTTATTTCAGATAAATCATTCGTTTCTGGAATTCTTTCTTCTTTTATATTAGTTTTATTTAAATTTAAATGAATTGTTTTATTTTCTGTATCAATATATATACATAAATTATTCCATCCTTCTTCTAATTCTCCTAATAAAATTTTTGATTTTTCTTTTAATGTAAAATTTAAATGTTTTTGTTCTAATGATATTATAAATAATTTATCTTCATTTGATTTTTTCGCAGAAAAAATTGTACTTATTTGTTTAAAATGTAATGCTTTAAAAGAAAAAACTATTGTTAAATATTTTGATAAATCTATTGGAGGAAATTTAATTAAAAAACCATTTCCAGGAATAATAGAAAAATAATTTACAATTGGACTTAAATTAATATAATTCTCATAAATTTTATAATCATAAATTTTAGAAATGAAATTAATGAATTTATCTAATTTATTTCCATTTAAATTTAAATTTCTTTGAAATTTTGATAATAAACCATAAATATCATGAATATCTTGTCTTGAAATATTAATACATTTTAAAAAGCATTCAAGTAATAAAATTATTTCTTTTTCTAAATCTTCATTTTCTAAATATAATTTTAAAAGAAGAATATATATTCTTTCTTCTTCATTATTATTTGAAGTTAATTTTTCAAAGTAATTAAATATCATTCTTTTTTCTAAAAGATAATTATTAAAATTTTCTTTTGGAAGGTCATTGATATATTGTTTTAAATATTCTTTTTGTTCATTAATATCATTATAGTTTTTATTTATTAAATTATTTATTATTTTTAATATTTCAAAAAATTTTTCTGATTGAAAACAATTTGTTTTATCGAGTTCGGATATTGAATATTCAGTTTGTATTTTTTCCATTTAAATTATAATTATCTAAAAATAATATTTTTATTTTATTTTTATAAAAAAAGTAATTATTATTAAAATCTTTTTAACTCATATTAAATAAATAAAAAATAAAACTAAAAATTAGTATTTTTTTTAACTTTTTTTATTTTTATTTTCCAATTCTAATTTTAAAAATTCGTTTTGAAGTCTTTTTATATTATCATCTTTTTCTAAATTTAATTCTTTTAATTCTTTAATTTGATTTTTGTAAAAGTTTTTCATTATTTTTATATTGACTATTTATTTCTTTTAATTTTTTTTCATATTTTTCATTAATTTCTTTATCAACAGAAGAATATTTTTGAGAATTAATTAAATCAATTTTTCTATTTAATTTAAAAATAGTTTTTTTATTTAATCGGTTCTCAGATAATAAATTATTAAAAATACTTGAAAAATCATTAATTCGATTGATTAATTTTTTATTTTCTTTTTTTAAATGTGAATAATCACTTTTTTCTGACTTTGATCTTTTAATACAAACATCATTTGAATCATTTAAATTATTATTTTCTTTATTTTTTGATAAATTTATTTTTTCAAGTATTAATTGAGATATTTGACTATCTTTTAAATTTAATTCTCCTGTTAAACAATCTATTGCTAAATCTTTTATTTTTAATGATCTTTTTAAATCAATTAATTGTTTAGTTATTTCTTTTTTTTCATTATTTAATTCATTTATTATATTATTTATATTTTCAACATTATTATTTTTATTAAGGTCATTACTATTTATACTATTCAAAGAGTTATTATTTAAATTTATTTCATTATTATTTATTCTTTTTTCAGTGTTTATATTTTCATTTGTTTTTATTTCTTTAATTTCATTTTTTAAATTTGAAATAATATTTTCTAAATTTTCTTTTTCTTCACTTAATCTAGTATTTTTTTCTAAAAATTGATCATTTGAATTTGTTAATTCTAATATTTTAATATATAATTCATTATTTCTTGAAGTAAGTACAGAATTTAATTCAGATAATTCAGAAATTTTGTCTTTTTCACTATTATTGTTATTAACTTCATTATAGTTTAATACATTATTTTTATCTTTTTCTGCTTTTGAAATGATTTTATTATTTTTATCTATTTCATTTTTTAATTTTTCAATGTTTTCAAGATTTTCTTTTATTTCTTTTTTTACTTTTGATATTTTTTGATTATAAATATCATTTGAAATTCTTAGATCTGAAGTTAATTGATCAATTTTAACTTCTAAATTTTTCATAGTTGAATCTTGATTTGGAATTTTTTTTTCAATATTTTTATTATGATTTATTTTTTTATTATTCATTCTTCTTTTTTCAAATAATTTTTCTTTTTCTAATTTTTTTTCTATTTTATTTTCATCAGTTAATTTTTTAACTTTATCATTGCTTTTATTTTCAAATAATTCTAATTTATTATTACTTCTACTTAAATAACTACTTTTTGCTTTAATAATATTATTAAAATTTCTTTTTTTGATTTTTAAATTATATTTTTTAATTTCTTTATTTTCTTCTTTATTATTGTTTCTTTCTGAACTTACATTAATAGTCAAACTTGAATTTTTTATTTTTTCTAAAGGAACTACTTCATTTTTTATTTCATGCTTTTTATTTATTTTAATTATTTTATTATTATCATTTATTTTTGTGGTAGGTGATAATAAATTTCTTTTTTTTTCTTGTTCATTTTTTCTAAAAAGTTTTATTCCTTGAATTATTTCTTTTGCTTTTGAAATAAAAGAATTTAATTCTAATTCAATATTTGATAAAATATTTATAACTTTATTTTCTTTTTCAAAAAGTGATTTTCCTTCTTTAATTTGTTTTTTTATATTTTTATAATTTTCTGTTATTACATCAATTAAAGTATTAATTAAAAGAACTAATTCTTCATCATTACAATAGTTTGGAAATTTGAGTGTATAATTTTTATTATTTATATTATAAGATTTCTTCATTAAAAAATAAAAATTATAAAAAATTTTTAGATTATTGATTTATGCGTTTATATTTAATTTATTTTTTTTATTTTTTTGATAGTATACTATAATCAAGTTCCATTGGCTCAAAAGGAATGAAATTTTTTTCTTCTTCTTCATAAAAGATTAAATTATTTGGAATATAATTTTCTACTATTAAATTATTATCTATTTTCTTTAATTTATTTTTAATATTTTCAAATTTCAAATGTTCATTCATAAATTGTTCCATTTCGTTTATTGAAGAAAAATTATCTTTAGAAATAAAACTTTGATTTTCATCATTATACATTATTTCTTTATTTATAAAATCTTTAATTAATTCTTTTTCTATTTCATTTTTATTTTTTAAATTTTCTATTATTTCATTTCCATATTTATTTTTTAAATAATTAATATATTTATCAGTTAATTTATCGATATTAATATTATTATCATTTATACTTTTATTTTTAACTGGATGATAAGAAGAATTTTTTTGAGAAATTAATTTAAGAGGTGTTATTTTTCTTTCAAAATTTTTTATATTATTATTACTTTGAAAGCTTAATTTTTGTTCAGAATCATGAAATTTATTATTTAAAAACCTTTTTGTACTAATACTTCTTTTTAAAGATTTTCTAAAATTAGTTTTTAAAACATTTGTATTATTTATTTTTAAATATTTTTTCTTTTTTGATTTATTTAATGTCATTGAATTAGATAATTTAACAGGATTATTTTTTTTATTAAAAGAAAAATTAGAAGTTGAATTTACTTTATTAATAATTCTTTCTGTTTTTCCTTTTTTAAAATTATTGTTTAAATCATTATTATTTAATTTTATTATTTCAAATTTATTATCTTTTAATTTTAATATCATATCATTTTCATTTTCAATTTGATAATAAAATGATTTATTTAAAGAATTTATTTCTTTATTTTTTATTATATTAAATAATTTTTCTTTTGAAGGAACATATATTATTCTATTTTCATTGAATTCTCTATCTTTTTGTCTTAAAGAATTAAAAGAAGAATTTAAGTTTGAATTAAATGAATATTCTTTTTTTTTATTATTTATTAATTTTAAATTTTTATTTTCAGATTCAAAAATTTGAGAATTTGCTCTCGTTAAAAATTTATTCTTTTTCTTTTTTATTTTTTCTTCTAAATTAGAAGATTTATATAATTGATTATCATTAGAACTTAAAACTTTTTCTTTATTTTCATTTGAAATTTGATCTATTAATAATATTTGTTTTCTTCTTTTTTGTTCATTTATTTTTTCTTTTTGCTTTTCTATTTCAATTTCTTTTTCTCTTTCTGAGTCTTTTAATTTTTTAATTTCTTTTTCTTTTTCTTCATTAAATTTTTTTACTATTAAAAATTCAATTTCTTGATTTATTTGAATTTCTTTTAATTTTTTTATTTCTTCTTCTTTTTCTTTTTGCTTTTGTTGAATTAATTCAATTTCTTTTTTTTTTTGAGTTTCTATTTTTTGTAACTTAATAATTGAATCTAAACTTAAATTATTATTATTATTATTTATATTTAATTTTTTATCGAAAGAATCAAATTTAAATGTTACTAATTTTTTATTTATTATCTTATTAATAATATTTTCATTTCTTGAATTAATTCTTATTTTTAAATTTTGAATAAAACTTTTTTTTTTTTTTTACTTCTTTTCTTTTTTCTTTTTTATTTTCTTCAGAAGTTTGAAAAGTTATATTTATATTATTATCTTTATCAAAAATCTCATTGTTATGATTTTGATTATTGTTTTGAGAATTATTTTCATTTCCAAAAGTTTCAATATTAACTAAGTCATTACTAGAATTTTTCAATTTATTTTCTTCTTCAATTGATATATTTTTGTTTAATTTTTTATAATTTTTAAACATATTAAAATTATAACTTTTAGTAAGATAATTGTCTAAATCTTTATCTGATTTATTAATTTTTTCTAAAACAATTTTTCTATTAGCACTACTTGATCTTTTTCTTTTTATTTCATTGATTTTATTATCAAAAATCCTTTCTAATAATTTAGATATTTTATCTATTCTAGAAGAATTAATTGAATTATTTCTAAAAGAACTTAAACTTTGAGTTAATTTATTTAATGAAGAGTTTATTTGAGTTTCAGTATATAATAAATTCTCAGAACTTTTATTTTCTGTATTTTTCCTTAATATTAAATTATTATCTTCATTTGAATCTATTGTGTAAATTAATGTAAAAATATTATTATTTTCTAAATAATAATTCCCTTTAATTTTGAAAATTATTTCTTGAGGATTATAAATATAATTATTTACAATTCCTAATAATTCTAAATTATCATTTAATTTATATGTTCTTGAATAAAAATTATGATCATTATATTCTAAACTATATATTGTTTTATTATTAGAAGAAAATAAAAAAATACAATTTTTCATTTGATAAATTGTATTAAATGAATCATTAATTTGAATTTTATATAATCCAGATTCATTATATAAAAAAACTTTTTTATTAATTGATAATATACAAATATAATTATCTAAACAAATAAAATCTTCAATTGCTTCATTTTTATAATCAAAATTAACTTTTTTAAGAGAAAGTTGTTCTCCATCATAAAAATAAATTTTTTGAATGAAACCATAATAACTTAAATAACCATTAATATCTAAAACAGCAAAATAATTATTAGAGCATTTAATTTCATGATAAAAATATTGATTTGGAAAATTAATAAAAGTTGGATAATAATAAAATTTATTAAGAAAATTACCAAAAATAAAAATATTACTTTTATGATTATAACAGACAGTATATTTTTCACAAATAGAAATATTAGCAATTCTATTATTTTGAAAAAAATTATTTAAACTTAATTCACTTATTTCATTAATTAAATTTCCCATTCCTAAAATTCCAAAGTTTTCATAATCTTTTCCAAAAGAATATAAGAAACCTTCATTTGTTAAAATATGATAAACATTCTCATTACTTACAATTTTTTTTATTTGATTTAATTGAATTTTTGAAAATGAATTTTCTAATGAAAAAAACAAAGAATTAAATGAACTATCATAATTTGATTTATTTTTGTATGTTATTATTGAATTTTCAGTTATTAATGCTGCTAATGAATTATATTTTATGTAATATTTTATTCTTTTTAATATTAAATTTTTTGGTTTTTCTATTTCTGAAATTGAAGATAAATATTTTGAAGAAGAAAAATAGAGAAACTAAAATTTTTTTTAATTTTAATATTACCTCTTTCTTCATAATTAAATTTACTTAATTAATTAATTATTTAATTAAATATTTAGTTAAATATTTAAAATTTATTATTTAATTAAATAATTAAATTAAATTTTGGGTGATTAAGTTTTAAAAAAATGGATTTATTATCAAATAGAATTATCACAAACAAAATGAAATTAAAGATAAAAACCAACAGTGAGATTCCAAATCCTGAAAATAAGCAATTTCCATTTTTGAGACCATCTTCTTCTAAAAATCAGTTAAAAAAAAAATCTTCTTCTTATCAAAAACCGTGTTTAGAAAAATTTGAAATAAAACATAAAGAAAAAAAAATTGATTATGAAAAAGAAAATATAGAATTAAAATTAAAAATAGAAATTCTACAGAAAGAATTAAATAAGTTAAAATTAGAAAATAATGATTTGAAAAATAAATTAGAAATAGAATATGTTCCTAAAAATAAGAAGAAAATATTATTAATGAGTAATCAAAAAATAAAATTTAATTCTTTTAATGATTATTCATCAATAAGTACAAATATAACAAAAATTGATTCAAAAAATAATTCAGAAAAAGATAGAAGAGATATTAAAAAAAATTCTTTTGAAAATAATATGTTTAATACAATAGAATCAAATAATAATCATAGAGATATCAAATTTAAATTAATTAAAAGTAGACAAATATTGTCTTTAAATAAATATACTAAAAGTTATTGTAATATTAATGATGTTATGAAAAATCTAAGTAAAGATCCAATTAATAAAATGGAATTAATTAGAAAAAGAACTTTAAATTTATTTGAAAATTATAATTTTCTTATTCAAGAATACAATAATAATAAATAAATATATAAAATATACTTTGTTATTTCTATATTTAAATTATATATTTTATTCAATTTAAATAAAATAAAAACACAATTATCAAAATCCAAATAAATAATTTTTGATTTACTCCTTTAGTTTAACATCAAAAAAATGATGAATATAATTTTTAAAATAATAAACAAAAAACATTAAACCAATAAAAGCGAAATAACAAATTCCACAAATGATAATAATTTTTTTAAATATACTCATTCCAGGATTAGCCTTAATATAAACACAGAAAGGAATAATAAAAATAAAAGAAACTTGTGCAGAAGCAGCAATAAAAGAGAAAGCATTAACAATATTATTGATATAAAAAGAAATAACTATTAAAACAGTTAAAATAAAAGTAGAATAAAAGAAATTTTGCAATAAAGTAAATTTCTTATCATTATTAAATCCAATTTGTAACATAGGAATTAACATATAATAATAAAGTAATTGATTACAAATCATTAAAGTTATCAAGAAAAAATGAGCAAATAATAATAAAATAGTTTGATGAGGTCTATCTAAAAAAACTTGTTTAGTATGATTAAAAGTAGAAAAATAAGAAAAAAACATTATAATTAAATAAATAAATAATTCAGAATAAAAAGTACCAGTTCCAACTTCCATAACTCTTTTACTTGTTTTATTTTTTATTTCATCTACCACACTTAATAATGTTGAATGGTTACCAAAAGCTATTATGAAATTTAAATGCATTTCAATAAAAGATAAAAAATTAAAGTGATCATAAAAGAATTGAACTTTAAATTTCCAAGTTTTTATATTTTCTTTGAAATACATTGGAAATTCAATTAAAACAACAAATACAACATATAATATTTGTATAATACCGATAGTTGAAACAATATAAAATTTAGATATAGTTTGATAAGTGGAAACAGGAATTAAAATAAAGCATAAAATAAGTAGAGAAATATAATAAGGGTAAGTTTCATTGTAAATATGAAAATAATGTAATATTTCTCCTAGACAATTTAATATTATAACATTCCAAGCAATAATTGAACCAAGAGAATTAATTAATAAAACTATTATTGAATATGTTACCATATGATTATTATAATAAACATTTACTATATCATTATAAACATATATTTTATTTTTATTTGCTAAATTAAGGAGAATTTTAATTGTAGATAAAGTAGTAAAACCAACAAAAAAAAATATTATTAAAGATAAGAAAATTCCATTTCTTCTAAAAAAATATGGTAATGGTAACATTCCTGAACCTAATGTCACACATATTAAAGCAAATATTGATGCTCTTAAGGAACCTGGTGCTAAAGGACTAAAATAAGTTTTGTTTAATCCTATTGATGAGTTTCTTCTTAATGAGTCTCTTCGAGGAACTAAATATGATAATTCTTCTTCTTTTTCTTTTTCCATATATATATCTATAAATTTTATTGATTATAATTTTTTTATATAAGTTATTTTTTTAATTAATTCTTTTTATTTTGAGAATTAATTGTTTATAAATTATATAAATTTTAAAGCCAAAAAGTGAATATCTTATTTTTCAAATATTTAAAAAAGGAAAAATTTAGATATTTTTCTTCTTTTTTTCTTTTCTATAAATGTGTGAAATAATATAATAATATATAAAGATATATATATAATGTTTATTCTTCTCAAATATTTTTTTTTTTACAATGGATAAATATTCAAATAATATTATGAAACACTTGATGATATAATCATGAAAGAAAAAAATATAAATTAAGAATACTTTTTATAAAGATTTAGAAATTTTTTCAACAATACACTTAATATTTTTTAAACTTAGAATTAAATGTCTTCAATATGAATAATGAGCAGAAATAAATTTTAAATTAGAATTAATTCGCTTATTAACAATTAATTCCTGAGCTTTTTTGCAGGTTCAAAACATCATAATAGAGATCATCATATCTAAAACTATTAAATTATTAATTTTTTTTTCACTCAATTTATTTTTTGTATTAATATTAAATCCAAACTTTTTTTTCAATTTAAATTATGCTTTTTTCTTAAATTTTTTGAACATATTTCATCGACATATATTAAAATTTTATTAAAATTAAATTATTATAATTATAATGAAATAATTATAAATTTTTTTTGTTTGAAATATAATTTCTATATTATTTGTAATTTCAAATATTATAGTAAATACCAGATAAAATTTTTAATAAAAGATTTACTTATATTAATTAATTAGATGTAATTTTGACTGAATATTTTCTAAAGTAATTCCGATTAAATTTATCAGAAAATTAATTAAAGCATTTAAAGGATTATTTAATTCATGATATAAAGTTACAAAAAATTGATCTTTTAAAACTTTTCTTCAATTCTCTTGTAATACTTTTCTTTCATTATTATAATTATCAACCGAGATATAAATGTATTTTTTAAAAAATTTGTTTTTAATTAGCAATGAATAGTAGAAATAAAAATCCCTAAAAATACTTTTATTATTTATTTGAAAAAATAAAATATATAAATCTCAAATTTATCATTTACTCCTGTAATTTTATGTGAATTTTATTAATTCTAGTATTAAACCAATATAAAATTGATTTAATTGTTCTTCTACATATGTATCTTTGAATACATTTAAATTATATCATTTCAAGCTCCATCATGAATATCATTTATTAAAAAATTACTTTATAAATTATTTTCTTTTATATATAATTGAATTTTAATAGAAGGAAAATTATATTTTATAAAGGCTTTCTTTAATTTTTTTTATTTAAATTTAAATAATATTATTAATTAAAAAAATTGTATTTTTTTTAAATTAATATCATGGATATAAATTATGAAGAAATAATATATAATATTTTTCAAAAAAAAAGAAATATAAATAGTACAAGAACAGAATCAAATCCATTATCATTAAATGAAAATTATATAACTGAAAACAATATTAATTGCAAAATAAATAATATAGATGAAAAAAAGAAAAAATATATAACAGATGATTTAGATATTATAAATAAAAAAAAAAATAATAAAAAAACCAAAAACAAAAGAAAAAAATAAAAATAACAACATAAAGAAAAAACCAGATACTTCGTTAAAAAAACATATTATATCTTTATCAAATGTTTCTTCAATAAGAACACCAAAATTAAAAAAAGATAAATTCGAAAATTATTTAAATCAAAAATTTGAAAAATATAACAAAGAAAATTTGAGATATCAAACAATAAAAAAATATAGTAATTGTAAACCAAACAAACAAAATTTTTTAGAAAGAATGGATTTTTATTCTATTAAAAAACAAAAAAAAAATGAAATTATTAAATTAATTGTTGATCAAGTTTCTCCTAAAATGAAAGAAAAAGAAAGAAAAAAAGTTTTTGATCATTTAATTGATGATTCAAATAGAAGAATTGAAGAAAAAAATAATATTAATGATTTTAGTTATTATATAAATAATGAAAAAGTAAAAAGAAAAAAAAAAAAATTTAATAAAAAAAAATTCACAGAAAAATATAATAAAAATATTATAGGAAAATTAAAAGAAAGAGAAAAAAATTTAGAGTTATTAAGAGAAAAAAAGAAAGAGGAAGAAAAAGAAAAAGAAGATAAAATTATTTATGAAAGACAAAAAAGAATAATAAAACTTCCTAAAAAAAAAATTAATGAAATTTCAAATAGAATGTATAATGATGCTATTTCTTCTATTTTAAAAAAAGAAATGAAAAATAAAAAAAAAGAAATTAATTCAATCGATAAAATTAGTAATAATGAAACTATAATAAGTAAAAATTCAGATAATTTGTTTAGAAAAAATCAAGATAATAATAATGTGAAAAATAAAAGTGTTCTTAATAATAATTATATGAAAATGAATAATAATAATAACTTTGATAATAATAATTATGAAATTGATGAGAATAAAGATAATGTTAATTATTATAATAAAGATAATGATAATTATTATAATAAAGATAATGTTAATTATTATAATAAAGATAATGATAATTATTATAATAGAGATAATGGTAATTATTATCATCATAATAAGCAAAATAATGACGATAGTGATAATGATATTGTTAATATTAATATTACTAATAATCATATAAATAGTGAATTTAGAGTTGATACTGATACTACTAATTTAACAAAAGATAATTATACTATTCAAAGTGCGAAAATTATGGTTGATGTTTTTTTTAAACAATATAAATGATTTTAAATTTTTTAAAAGAAAAAAAAATAATAGATTATTTAATTTATTTAATAAAAACAAATTTAAAAAGTTAATATATTTAAATGATTTTTTTTAATAAAAATATTAATTATTTTTACCTTCATCAATTAAATTAATAATTATTAAACTTTATTATTCTAAGGAATATTTAAAAAAAATAAATCTTTCAAAAGAAGATAATATTATTGATAATGAAAAAAATGAAAAATGAAAATATAAAGTCATTAATTGACTATTTCTTATAATTATTGATACAAATATAATTTTTCAAAAATTTTTTTTTATATATTATTTAAAAACATTTCTTCATCATTATAATTAAAATTTTCATTATTAATTGAATTATTATTTTTTGAAGTAAATAAACTTTTATTTTCTTCATTTGATTGAGAATTTATACTTAAATTAATATATTTTTAAATTTGATTAAGTGTTCGTATTCTATCATTTATTCAGTTAAAAATATTTATATTTTATAATTTGAAAATATGTATGAATAATTCATTTTTATAATAAAAATTTTTTTTATAAATAAAATGAAATCAGCAAGAACTTACAAAGAAGGAGGAAAAGTTAGAAATTTAATACTTGAAATGTTAAATACAAAAAAAGAAAATATAAAGAGAACAAAAACTTTATTAAATCAAATAAATAAAAATATAAATAAAGAATCTTTAGTTATTCAACTAAGAAAAGAATTTGATTATATTAAAACTTTAAATGAAAGTTATAAATATTATATAAAAGTAATTAAAATAATTAAAGATACTTATTCTTATAATCAAAAAGCAATAAAAGATTATTATGATTTTATTAAAAAGACATATCATGAAAACGTTAAAATTATAGATGATTATGAAGAAAAAATGAAAAATGTAGAAGAAGAAAAAAAGACTATAATAAAAACTAATGAAGAAATATATAAATTAAAAATTGAAGCAAAACAAAGATTAAATACAAAATTAATAGAAATCACAAGTAAAAATAAAATTAATCAAGAAAAACTAGACATTCAAAGAAAAGAAATAAACAAATTAAATATTCAAAAAAAAGAAGAAAGAAATTATTATAAAAAACAAGAAAAAATGGACGAACAAAAAATAAAAAATTTAACAGAAAAAATGAAATTTTTCAAAGGATTAACAATATTTTTAAATGGAGAAGTAACAGATAATACAATAATATCAAATAATATTCCAGTTAAATTAGAAGATGAAAGTTTATCAAAAGATATATTAAAATTAGAAGATATGAAAATAAAATTACAAGAAGAAGAAATTAAAAATAAAAATTTATATCATTCATTTAAAGAAATCTCTTCTAAAATTACTAATTTTTCTTCAATTGATGATAATAACATTTCAACTAGAAAAGAAACTAAAACTAATAGAACTAATGTTTCTCCTATTGTTTCTTTAACAAAACGAATAAATAAAAAAAATAAATGTTAACAATTAATTTATTATATTTTATTCGAGTTTTAAATATTGAGTACATTTAAAAATAAAATTTATAAAAAAATTATTATTTTTCTATTAAATAATATAAAATCTTTATTAAAAAATAATATAATCAAAAAATGAAGTCTCTATTATTATTATGTTTAATATCATTGTCTCTTTCTTCGAATCTTCGTTTTCTCCAAGAATATAAATATTTATTACTATCAGAAAGTTTTACCTTCTTGATAGAAAGAATAAATTCAAATTGGGTAAATTTATTAAAAAATTATGAATTAAATCATGAAAACACTATACAAAAAATATTTGGTTATAAAACATTAACTTCATTAATAAAAAATATCAATACATATGCAATAGTAGGATTAAGATTAAATTATTACGAGAAATTTTGGAAAAAAAAAATGGGACATTTAGAAGTTCCTGAAGAATATATTTCAAGATATACAAATATTACTGAAGATATTTATAATTCTAATAATAATTTATGGAAATATCTCGATGTTATTTTTCCTTCTAAAAATGTTCAATTTAAATCAAATGGTATTTTTGCAGTAAAACAAGAAAAATATGAAAAATATGATATGTTTATCTGTGATGTTAATCTCAATAATCTTAATTTAAAAAATCCAATAAAACATTTCTATTCAAGATATTATGAGATAAGTAATGAAAAAGAAGAATTTAAAATAAATGAATTATATCATTATACTCCTAATATTACTTATCCAAAAGAAATTGAATCTCTTTTTGAATTTAATCAAATGCTATGCTATATAAAAATGTATGATACTATTGGTATTGCTTTTCCTAAACCTCCTGAACCTGAAAAACCTGAAGAAGAAGAAGAACAACCAATGGAAGAAGAAGAAGAAGTTAAAAATAAAGATCAAGATAAAGATGATGAAGATAAAAAAATGGAATTGGAATAATATTTGGGGTTTTTAAATTGATTTATTTTAACAAAAAATTTATTATTAGGAAAAAATATTGAAAAATTCTATTTATTTTTTTTAATTTTATAAAGTTTATTTTGTAAATAAGACAAAATAAATTTCCTTTTAAAAAAAGAAAAAATTACATTAAAAAAATATATAAAAAAAATTAAAACCCACTCACTTTATTATAAATTTCTTCTCTATATAATTTTAAGCTTTCTCTAACATCATCAGGTTTTTCTTTAGCAATTCTAATTAAAATTCTAATTAAATCAAATAAAATATAATCATCATTAGGATTATTAGGATTAAAAACAAATGGTTTAATAATTATACCATTAGCTTCTTGAAATTCCATACAAATTTTTTTATCATCAACAATAATAATTTTTTTGATATCTCTTCCTAATTTATTTAAATCTTTATAATAATTTTCATTAAACCAAGTTGCATTTTGTCTATATAATCTAAAAGAAAAAAATTTTTCTTCATTTTCAATAAAATTAATTATTTGATCTGCATATTCTTTCATTCCTGTTGTAAATATAATTAATTCATAAAAAGGAAGAAGAGAATGTAAAAAATTTCTTAATCCAGGTCTTAAAATAATAATATTCGAATTTTTTGGAACATTTACTAAAGTTTCATCTAAATCTAATACTAAAGTATATGGCTTTGATGGAGGAAATGGAATTAAGATATTATTATTATTGTATTCATTCTTATTATTGTTTTTTTTTATTGGAGTTAATGATTGATTTCTTATAACATTTAAATTTAATTTACCTATATTTTGATTTTGATTTGAACGAATTTTAACTGGTGTTTTAGGTAAAGTTTTGAAATTTGGACTTTTAATATTTGAATTTTGAGAATTTAATTTATTATAATATGTTATATTTTGAGATATATATTGTTTACTTGATTGGATTTCTTTTTTTATTGCATTTTCATCATATTTTTTCTCCTGGATTGTTAAACGAGGGTCATTTTGAATTATATAATTATTATTATTATTCCTATTATTATTATCATTTATAATTTTACTTAGTTGGTTATTTGAATATAATTTTTGAGGTGTTAATGGAGTATTATTTATTATGCTAGAGTAATTTGAATATTGAGGATTTATATTATTTAATTGAGGATTTGTCTTTTGATATATTATTTCTCTTTGTTTATTAGGTGTTGATGATTTTAATGGTTTTCTAAATAAAAATACATTATTTGAACTATCAAAAAAAGCTCCTACTCCATTTAAATTGGTCACATTATTATTTTGATATATTTGATTTCTTTGAATTGTTTTATTCATAGTATTCGTATTATTATTTTGATTCGATAAAGAAACATTATTAATTGAATGAATAATTTTTTCTTTTTTAATATCAAAATTATTATTATCTGAATTTCTACTTTTAAATAATTTATTATTATTAATATTAACATGAATAGGATTTCTTACATCCTTAATATAAAAATTATATACATTATCAAAAGATTCATTTTTTAGTTTTTTAAATAAAGGGAAAAAATTACAATTATTATCCTCTTCACAAATTCTATTATATTGATTTAATATTTTAGATATTTTATTATTCATATCTTTACAAGATAACATTAAAACTTGAGATTCATCTTTAGGATTTATTTTAGGATTATTAAAGGAATTTCTATAAATACTTTCACTCCTTAACTTCTGTATATTTATTATATTTTTAATGTCTTAATTAAAAAATCTTTGTTTATTTTTATTATTAATATCATATATGATAATCATAGTAAAAAACATTAACATTAAAGTATTTTTTATTAATTCATAATATTCATTTTCTTTGTTTTTTTCAATAATATCATAATAAATATTTTTAAAATTTTCTATCCATAAATTACATTCTTTTGAAGAAGGATAATTTTGAGAAGATAAATTTTGTATTTTAGAAAAGATAACATTTAAATTATTAACTAAATTATTATATTGGAAAGAATTTAACAATTGTTTATTATTATTTTCATTTTCTTTGTTAGGAGAAATATTTATTATATTTTGCTTTTGAATTAAAGGAGTTGAAGTTGTTGAAAGAGATGATGATGATGGATTATAATTTTTTCTATTTTTTTCATTGTTATTAGAAAAATTTAAGGTTTTTACAAAACTTGAATTAGTAAAATTAAAATTATTTGTATTTAAAGGAATATTTTGAAAATTTGTAAATATGGCTTTTTTATTTATTTGAGGATTTGAATAAGAAATTGTTGTTTTTACTGTTGGTTCACTTAATGAACTATCTTTTCTGTCTAATATATAATTTTTTTCTTCTTTTTTTTCTTTTGATGACATTTTTTTTCTTTGTTTTTACTAATATTTTTTTTATTTTTTAAAACGATATGTTTAAATTAATAAAATATTTTTAAATTATCTAAAAATGTTATTATATTTATATATAATCTAAAAGGTTTTTTTAACAGAAAAAGAATAATGATTATTTAATTTGTTTTTTATTTTTATTTATTTCGATAAACTTGAATTTAATCTAAATTGGAATAACTCACTTAAAAATTATAATATAAACATTTACTTATAAAAAGGATTTTTATCAATTGATATTATATTCAAGAGATTTGAAGTTTTTTAAATGATTATAATTATATATAGATAACTAAATTATAATCAAGAATCCTTTTATTTGTTTCATTTTACTTTTTTATTATATGTTGAGCTTTTTAATTAAAATTTTTTTAATTATATATTTTATAAAATTTTTCAAGTTTGGATGAATAATTTACATATTTGAATAATTTTAAAAATTAAAAATAAATATTTTCCATATTTTGAAAATAAATTTTTTTAAAATTAGCCCAACTAAAAAAACTATATGAATGAGAAAAAGAAAAAATATCAAATAAAAAAAAGAAAAATGAGCCTTTTACAAGTAAAATTAAAAGCATCATCCAAAGAAGAATTAAAAGAGCAGATAAAGGAAAAACTCAATGATTTAGATGAAGAAGAATTAACAAATTTAAAATGGTTTTTAATTACTAGAAAAGAAGATGAAAGCAAAATAAATCAACCTCAAAAAGAAGAACAATTTAAAAACAATTTTCGAATAAAATTACCTAATCTTGAAATGAGTAAAGAAAATAAACAAAAGAAAAAGACAATATTATCAAAGACTAAAAAAAGAAAAAATAATGATTCTGTTGTTTCAAATGTAGAAAAAGAAAAGGAAAAAGAAAAAGAAAAAGAAAAGGAAAAAGAAAAGGAAAAAGAAAAAGAAAAGGAAAAAGAAAAAGAATTATATCTTTTAGATGATATAACTGAGAAAGAAAAAGAAAAAAAAAATGTTGATTTTTCTGTTACTAAAATAAAAAGACTTAGATCAAAAACTGTAAAAGGAAAAAAAAATAATAGTTTC
>JAEEGK010009534.1_pt1 | contig 22638 bp, 20 predicted proteins | sample 8958771 | NCBI WGS metagenome assembly JAEEGK01 (sample SAMN16246547, study PRJNA631951) | gut metagenome | biome: gut microbiome; feature: rumen; material: SC-attached | host: Bos | place: Iran: Karaj | collected 2018-10 | reverse complement strand
ATGATACGCTCGTCACGGTGATACTGGGTTTCGAGGGTGGCAACGAACTGGCTGTCGGCCTTGAACTCGATCAGGTAATAAAAACCTGTGGTCTTGTGCTGGATCGGATAAGCGAGCTGACGCAGGCCCCAATCCTCCTGGTACACAACCTCACCACCGTTGTCGGTGATCAGCTTGACGTACTTGGCAACCGCTTCCTTCATCTGGGTGTCAGACAAAACGGGAGTTGCAATGAAAACGGTTTCGTACTGGTTTACCATTGTTTGTTAATTAATTGTTTATAAATGTTTTAAATCTTTAAGGGTCGCAAACGGCCCAAAAAGGACTGCAAATATACGGCTTTTTCCCGGGAAAAACAAATTTCTCTATCAATAGAATAATATGTATATTTGTGGTTACGTTATGAAGAAGAAGATATCATTCGGCGCCGCGCTCCTGAGCGGTTTCCTGCGACTCATCGGCCGCCTCCCCCTGGGATGGCACCGCTGGTGGGGACGCGTCATCGGAGACTTCGTCCGCGGCGTCCTGCACTATAGGACAGACGTAGTCATGACCAACCTGGCCCGCAGTTTCCCGGACAGACAGTACGACGAACTCCGCCAGATTTCCAAACGTTTCTACCGGCACTTCGCCACCACGTTCACCGAGATGTTCTGGTTCGGCGCCTGCCGCGGGGAATGGGGCCGCAAGCGTCTGCACGACAGTCACATCGTAGAACTCACCAACCCCGTGGAGCTCAACCGCCTGTACGCCGGCGCCCCGCAGCTGATGATGCTCCAGGCCCACACCGGCAACTGGGAACTCATCGGCGGCATCCGCAACTACGCCTACGGCACCGAACTCGCCATCATGCCGGAATCCTTCGCCGTCACCTACATGCGCCTGCACAATCCCGTCTGGGACCAGGTCATGGCCCTGAACCGCACCGCCCCCGTGGCGGACCAGGGCTTCGACGGCTACGTGGAATCCGGAGAGGTCCTGCGTTTCGCTCTCCAGAAGAAAGGGACCAAGTTCGGCTATTCCTTCATCACGGACCAGTCCCCCTACACGGACTACGAGCACCCCGTGGTGGAATTCATGCACCAGCGCACCCCCACCATGACCGCCGCAGCCTCCCTGGCCTGCAAGATGGACATGGCCGTGGTCTATCTGCGCTACGAATGCCGCGAAGAAGGCGGCTACCGCATGACCCTCGTCCCCATCTGCGAACACGCCAGGGGGGAAGATCCCATGAAGATTACGGAACGTTACTACCAGCTTCTCCAGGAAGACCTGGAAAAACAGCCTTGGAATTATCTCTGGACACACAAAAGGTGGAAATAATCAAGAAATTCACTATATTTGCTTGATATGAAAAAACGCATCATCAGTTGCTTCGCCCTTTTCCTCAGCCTGTGGCCCGCCGCCCTGGCGCAGGAAGTCACATACGCCCTTCCCTCCACCACCCTCAAGGTGCAGGTAGAGGTCCAGCAGGAAGAATTCTTCTCCGGCCCCTACGCCTCTTACGCCCGCAAGTTCCTGAACATGGATGTCAGGAGCCGCGACGCCGTCACTTCGACGGTCACCGCCGTGGACATCATCCCCACGGTAGAGGCCGATAACCAGGCCCTCTACACCTGCGACGCAGAGAACGCCAACCTCCTCGCCATGTCCGCCCAGGGCCTCGTCGCCCTCCAGAACAAGGCCGATGCCGACCGCACCGCCTGGCGCTTCCCCGCCCCCGCCACCGCCTCCTTCCCGGGCAGCGTCACCTCTCCCGCCAAGGAGGAAACCCGCATCTCCTACAAGAGCGTCCAGACAGAGGACGCCGTGGTGCAGGTACCCGTAGAGCATAAGGTCAAGACCGCCAAGACCCTCGAGGACAAGGCCGCCGAAGCCGCCGACATGATCCTCTCCGTCCGCAAGGACCGCCTGAACATCGTCTCCGGCAATACGGACGCCTCCTACTCGGGAGAAGCCATGGGCGCCGCCCTCAGGGAGCTGGACCGCATCGAACAGGAATACATGGCCCTCTTCCAGGGCTACACCGTCAAGACCACTTACACCGCCACCTTCGACGTCATCCCGGAAGCCTCCCAGGGCGTCCAGCGTTACGTAGCCTTCCGTCTCACGGACAACGGCCCCGTAGCGGACGGCAAGGCCGGCGTCCCCTATTACATCGAACTGGAACCCGAAAAGATGAACTTCCCGGAAGACAACGCCGGCAAGAAGTCCAAGGTGGCGCCCCTGCACTACCGCATCCCCGCCATCTGCCGCGTGCGCCTCACCCGGGACGGCCAGCGCCTCCTGGAGACCCGCATCCCCGTGTTCCAGCTGGGCACGGAAACAACTTTTCCCCAAAAATAAATCATATCTAACCATATCATGAACATCCAAGATTTAGACCCCAAGGTAGTCTGGAAGAACTTCTACGCTCTCACCCAGCTCCCCCGTCCCTCCCATCACGAGGAGAAAGTAATCGAGCACCTGTACAACTGGGGCGTCGCCCACGGTTTTGAGACCGTCAAGGACAGCGCCGGCCGTCTGTGCAACGTCATCATCCGCGTCCCCGCCACGCCCGGCATGGAAAACCGCAAGGGCGTCATCCTGCAGGGACACATGGACATGGTGCCCCAGAAGACCTCCGACAGCAGCCACGATTTCCTGAAGGATCCCATCAAGGCTTACGTGGACGGAGAGTGGGTCACCGCAGACCGCACCACCCTCGGCGCCGACAACGGCATCGGCCTGGCCCTGGCCCTTTCGGCCATCGAAGACCCTTCCGTCAAGCACGGCCCCATCGAAGTCCTTGCCACCTACACAGAAGAGACCGGCATGGATGGTGCCAACGCCCTCAAGAGCGGCGTCCTCAAGGGAGACATCCTCCTGAACCTGGACTCCGAGGAAGAAGGCGAGCTCTGCGTCGGCTGCGCCGGCGGCCTGGACGTCGTCGCCAGCTTCGACTATCGCAAATACAAGACTCCCGCAGGCAGCAAGGGTCTCAAGATCACCGTCAAGGGCCTGCAGGGCGGTCACTCCGGCATGGACATCTCCCTGTACCGCGCCAACGCCAACAAGGTCATGGCCCGCATGCTCCTTCCCGTGATGGAGATGTTCGGCGTCAAGGTCGTCAGCTTCACCGGCGGTTCCCTCCGCAACGCCATCCCCTTCGAGGCCGAGGCCGAGGTCATCCTCCCCGCCGAGAACGTAAAGGCCGTCAAGGAGAGCATCCAGAATATCTTCGCAGAGATTAAGGCCGAGTTTGCCGAATCCGATCCTTCCGCCGTCCTCTTCGTAGAGGAGGTCGCCGCCGCCGACAAGTTCATCCAGGCCGGTGTCATGCTCAACGCCGTCAAGGCCATGCTGGCCTGCCCCTCCGGCGTCATCCGCATGAGCCGCACCATGGAAGGCCTCACCGAGACCTCCATCAACATGGCCATCGTCCGCACCGAGAAGGGCAAGATCACCATCAGCAGCCTCATGCGCAGCGCCGTGGACAGCGCCAAGGCCGCCCTGGCCCAGCGCGTCCGCTGCATCTTCGAAATGGCCGAGGCCGACCAGGTCGTCTTCAAGGGCGGCTACTCCGGCTGGACCCCGAAGCTGGACACCCAGGCCAACAAGGTCATGATGGAACAGTACCAGAAGGTCTATGGCAAGCCCATGAAGATCATGGCTACCCACGGCGGTCTCGAATGCGCCATCATGGGTGCCAAGTATCCCAACTGGGAGATGGTCTCCATCGGACCCACCATCAAGTATCCCCACAGCCCGGACGAGAAAGTGAACATCGCCTCCGTCGCCCGCACCTGGGAGTACCTCAAGGCCGTTCTCGCCAACATTCCCGTCAAATAAACTAAAACCCGCGTAACCTATGTTCAAAGGACAACCCAAAGGCCTTTTCGCCCTTGCCCTCGCCAATACCGGTGAACGGTTTGGCTACTATACCATGATCGCCGTGTTCGCCCTGTTCCTCAGGGCCAACTTCGGCCTCGAAGCCGGTACCGCCGGCCTCATCTACAGCTCGTTCCTGATGCTGGTGTACTTCTTCCCGCTCATCGGCGGTATCCTGGCCGACAAATTCGGCTTCGGCAAGATGGTCACCTCCGGCATCCTGGTCATGTTCCTGGGCTACCTGCTGCTCTCCGTTCCGCTGGGCAGCGGCACCGTGGCGCTCGTAGCCATGCTGGCCGCCCTCGTGCTCATCGGCTTCGGAACGGGCCTGTTCAAGGGTAACCTCCAGGTGATGGTCGGTGACCTGTACAACGATCCCCAGTACGCCGAAAAGCGCGACTCCGGCTTCTCCCTCTTCTATATGGCCATCAACATCGGCGCCCTGTTCGCCCCGACCGCAGCCATCAAGATCCGCGAGTGGGCCATCGGCCTGGGCTTTGACGGCAACTCCGCCTATCACTTCTCCTTCGCCGTCGCCTGCATTTCCCTGATCGTTTCCATCGCCATCTACTACGCTTTCCGCAGCTGGTTCAAGCACGTGGAAGGCGGTCACGCCAAGGGCGAGAAGGCCCAGGTGGTGGACACCCTCACTCCCGAGCAGACCAAGAAGCGCATGGTAGCCCTGTTCCTGGTGTTCGCCGTGGTCATCTTCTTCTGGATGTCCTTCCACCAGAACGGTCTCACCCTCACCTACTTCGCCGACGAATTCACCGAGCGCAGCGCCACCGGTATCAACTCCATGCCTTTCAACGTGTGGAACCTGGTAGCCGTCATCGCCATCGTATATGCTCTGTTCTCCATCTTTGACAAGGAGACCAGCAGCAAGGGCAAGTGGATCGGCACCGGCGTGGTCGCCCTCGCCTGCGCCTACCTCGTCTGGCAGTACAGCCGCATCAGCGGCGCCATCGAGATCAGCGCCCCTATCTTCCAGCACTTCAACCCCTTCTATGTGGTAGCCCTCACGCCGGTTTCCCTGGCCGTGTTCGGTTCCCTGGCCAAGAAGGGCAAGGAGCCCTCTGCACCTCGCAAGATTGCATACGGTATGCTGGTAGCGGCCATCGCGTTTGCCCTCCTGGCTTTCGCCTCCATCGGCCTCAATACGCCTGACGTACAGGCTGCCGCCCGCGCCGCCGGCGCCCCCGAGACCCTGGTCTCCCCGTACTGGCTCATCTCCGTCTATCTCATCCTCACCTTCGGCGAACTGCTGCTGAGCCCCATGGGCATCTCCTTCGTGTCCAAAGTAGCTCCGCCCAAGTACAAGGGTATGATGATGGGTATGTGGTTCGTCGCCACCGCTCTGGGCAACTTCCTGGTGCAGATCGGCGGTCACCTCTGGGGCAACATTCCCCTGTGGGTGGTCTGGGCCGTGTTCCTGGGCGTCTGCGTGGTCAGCGCCATCTTCATGTTCGCCATGATGAAGAAACTGGAAGCAGCTACCGAATAAGTGCCTAGACTTTATATCATAAGTGGTCCTAACGGCTCCGGGAAAACGACTGCCTCTTATGGGGTGCTCCCGGAGCTGCTGGACTGCAGTGAATTCGTGAATTCCGACGAATTCGCCAAGCACTTGTCGCCCTTCGCGCCGGAGAGCGCCTATGTCACGGCCAGCCGCCTCATGCTGAAAAAGGTCCAGTACCTCTTCGACCGGAGGGAGGACTTCTGCATTGAGACCACCCTGGCTACGCGCGCACTCACCAAGATGGCCCGGAACGCACAGCAGAAAGGTTACTATGTCACCATCCTGTACTTCTGGCTCAACGACCCCGAGATCGCCGTCGAACGGGTCGCCAAGCGCGTGAAGGCCGGCGGCCACGACATCCCGGCGGAAGTCATCCGAAGACGCTACCAGATGGGACTGAACTACCTCTTCCACCAGTACATGCCCATCTGCGACAAGTGGATTCTGGCCGACAACTCCAACCCGCCCTTCGAAATCATCGCCGAAGGCTCCAAGAAAGGGCTTGTCATCCGGAATATGGAGAAATACACCAAGGTCCGCAGCATGGTGACGGACGACATCCATCCCCTGCCCCCGAACGAGAATATCTCCAGTTTCATCGCCAAGGAAATCGCCAAGGTGCCGCTGGCACACGACGGCGTACCATATCAGAATGATAAACAGTAAAGAATACTATTTCGACATTTTTCAGGTGGACACCCAGATCCTGGACCGCCTGACGGAAGAAGGACTTCGCAGTGGCGGCAGCTACTGCGACCTCTTTTTTGAGAATACTACCTACGGCAGCCTCCTCCTCAGGGACGGGGCCGTCACCTCCGGTGGAAACCATGTAGATTTCGGCGTAGGCATCCGCGTTCTCGCCGGCGAAAAGACCGGCTACGCCTATTCGGAGAGCACCGCCTGGGCCGACATGGCCGCCTGTGCCCGCGCCGCCGCGCAGATCGCATCGGCCCCCGTGGACGTGAGCCCCTACGGCACGCGTAACCCTTCCCGCGGAGAGCCCAACCCCAACGCCGACCGCTACCCCCTGATCCAGCCCTGGAGAGGCGTGCCCATGAGCACCTTCCTCCCCTTCCTGCAGAAGCTGGAGGCCGATATCAAGCGCCGTGACACCCGCATCGTCAAGGTCATCGTAAACCTGGCGTTCCAGGTGAGCGACATCCTCATGTACAACTCCTCCAGGGAGCTCAAGTGGGACACCCGTCCCATCGGCAGCGTCTCCGTATCGGCCGTCTTCCAGCAGGGTAAGCAGACAGAGAACAAATCCACCTCCCGCAGCTTCCGCTGCGGCGCAGAGATGCTCTCCGACGCCCTCATCGCCGAGATGGCCGCCGAGGTGGTCAAGGGCATCGACGACCGCTTCGCCGCCCGTCGTCCCAAGGGGGGCCAGATGCCCGTGGTGATGGGCGCCGGCGCTTCCGGCATCCTCCTGCACGAGGCCATGGGCCACGCTTTCGAGGCCGATTTCAACCGCAAGGGCACCTCCATCTTCGCCGATAAGATGGGCCAGCAGATCTGCCCCAGGGGCATCCAGATCATCGACGACGGTACCCTCATGGGCAACCGCGGCTCCCTCAACTTCGACGACGAAGGCATCCCCGGCCAGAAGACCTATATGGTAGAGGACGGCGTCCTCACCAGCTACCTGCACGACCGCATATCGGCCGCGCACTACGGTGTACGCCCCACGGGCAACGGCCGCCGCGAGAGCTTCCGCTACGCGCCCATTCCGCGCATGCGCGCAACCTACATGGAAAGCGGCACCGCCAAGGCCGAAGACCTCATCGCCAGCGTTTCCAAGGGTATTTACGTAGATGAATTCTCCAACGGACAGGTACAGATCGGAGAAGGCGACTTCACCTTCTACGTCAAGTCCGGCTACCTCATCGAGAACGGCCGGCTCACCATGCCCGTCAAGGACATCAATATCATCGGCAACGGCCCCGAGGCCCTCGCCGACATGCAGGGCGTGGCCGACGACCTCGCTATCGACCCGGGCGCCTGGACCTGCGGCAAGGAACAGTCCGTACCCGTATCCTGCGGCATTCCCACGGTACTCATCGGTCATTTAACGGTTGGAGGAGAATAGCATGAACACAGCACTGCTTACACAAGAAGAAATACAGTTGGCCCGGCATTGTCTGTCCTACGCGCAGGCACAGGGCGCCCAGAAAGTCCGCATCACCCTGAGCAAGAGCCTGATGAACCTCATCGGCCTGCTCAACGGAGAGGTGGACAAGACCGCCCATGCGCTGGACCGCAGCCTGCAGTTGCAGCTGTTCGTGGACGGCCGCTTCGGCACCTTCTCCTCGAACCGCATGGAAAGTGCCGGACTGGAGGAATTCATCCGCGAGGCCATCGACACCGTACGCATGCTCGAGGCCGATGCCTGCCGCGACCTCCCCGCCCCCGGGCGCGTGGCGAAGGACGCCGAGACCGGCCGCGAACTGGACCTCTACGACGAAGCCTACGACAGCCTCACGGCCGAAAAGCGCCGCGAGCTCGCCCTCTCCTCCATGGCCTGGAACAAGGTCAAGGCCGATGCTTCCTGGAAGCTCATCTCGGAGGAAGGCGAATACTCCGACTCCGTCTTCGACACCCTCACCATCGACTCCCAGGGCCTGTACGCCCGCCACACCGAGACCTCCTTCGAGATCGGCTACGAGAGCACGGTGGAAGACGCCGAAGGCAACCACCTGTCCAGCTACTGGTGGGACGCCACGCCCCGCCTGAAGGACCTGCAGCTCACCGACTGTGCAGAGAAAGCCTGCCGCCGGGCGGTGGAGCAAATCGGCCCCAAGAGCGTCCCCAGCGGCAAATACACGCTCATCGTGGACACCGAGTGCGCCAGCAAGCTGCTCACGCCCGTGCTCAACGCCCTGGGCGGTTTCGCCCTGCAGCAGAAGAACTCCTTCCTCACCGAGAGCCTGGACAAGAAGCTCTTCCCCAGCGTGCTCACCATCCTGGATGCGCCCCGCACGAAGGGTGACACCGGCTGCCGTCTCTTCGACAGCGAAGGTGTGGCCACGAAGGAGATGCCGATCATCGAGAACGGTGTTGTCAAGACCTATTTCCTGAATACGTATATCTCGGCCAAGATGGACATGGAGCCCACGGTGGAGGACGCCACCCGCGTGAAGGTGCTGCCTGTAGGCAACTGCAAGACGCTGGAAGACGTGCTGAACGTGGTCCAGGACGGCATCCTGGTGACCGGCTTCAACGGAGGCAATTCCAACCCTGCCACGGGTAACTTCTCCTATGGCATCGAGGGCTTCCGCATCCAGGGCGGCAAGAAGGTACACCCTGTCCGGGAGATGCTCATCACGGGCAGCTTCCTGGACCTGTGGAACAAGCTCCTGGTCATCGCCGACGACGCCCGCCCCTGCCTTTCCAAGCTCATTCCCACCCTGGCATTTACAGGAATTGATTTCAGCGCATAAATGAAGACGGCGGTCGTCATACTGAATTACAACACAAGGAATTACCTGCAGCAGTTCCTTCCGGCCCTCATCGCCTCCTGCGAAGGGCTGGACGCAGAGGTCGTAGTGGCCGACAACGCCTCGGCCGACGGCTCCGCCGCCTTCATGAAGGAGGCGTTCCCGGAGGTGAGGCTCATCGAGCTGGACCAAAATTACGGCTTCACGGGCGGCTACAACCGCGCCCTGGCCCAGGTGGAGGCGGAGTATTTCGTCCTCATCAACTCCGACATCGAAGTGCCCCGGGACTGGCTGAAACCCCTCGTGGAATGGATGGACGGCCATCCGGCGTGCGGCGCCTGCGGCCCCAAGCTCATCTCGTTCCACCAGCGGGACACGTTCGAGTATGCCGGCGCGGCCGGCGGTCTGCTGGACAAGTACGGCTATCCCTTCTGCCGGGGCCGCATCCTGCAGAAAGTGGAGCAGGACCACGGCCAGTATGACCAGCCCGCCGACGTGTTCTGGTGCAGCGGCGCCTGCCTGATGGTACGCGCCTCCCTCTGGAAGGAGCTGGGCGGCCTGGACGAGCGTTTCTTCGCCCACATGGAGGAGATCGACCTGTGCTGGAGGATGCAGCTCCGAGGCTGGAAAGTAACGATGGTTCCGCAGTCCTTCGTCTATCACATCGGCGGCGGCACCCTCCCCAACGAGTCCCCCTTCAAACTGCGCCTGAACTTCCGCAACAACCTCCTCCTCCTGGAGAACAACCTCCCCGCCACGTTCGCAGCTACGGGTTGCAGCGAGGGCTTCGCCCGCTGCCGAACGCGTTGCCGGATCTTGGAGCGGATGTGCCTGGACGGCATGTCGGCCCTGGTGTACCTGGTGAACGGTAAGTGGAGCTTCTTCCGTGCCGTCGTTGAGGCGCACAGGGAGTACCGCCACTTGCGCCGTCGCGGGGACATTCCCGCCCATCCTTCCAGGCCCGTCGGACTGTACGGCGGCTGGATAGTCCCTAAAGGACTATTCGGAAAAAAGTAGTATCTTTGCGGATTGATATTGTCTTAAAGACAGAGCTATGAAGATTATCATTGAAGGTGCCGGACAGGTAGGATCGCACTTGGCCAAGTTGCTCTCGGCCGAGGGAAACGAGATTACCGTCATCGACAATGACCCGGAGCGCATCCGCGCCCTCATATCCACGGCCGACGTAGCCACCATCCTGGGTCCCCCGTCCAAGATCGAGCATCTGACGGAGGCGGGTTGCGCCCGCGCCGACCTGTTCATCGCCGTGAACCCGACCATGAACCAGAGCGTGAACATCGTGAGCGCCCTGCTGGCCAAACGGCTGGGCACCAAACGTGTGATCGCCCGTATCGACGACGAGTCCTACCTGGCTCCCGAGAACAAGCTCCTGTTCAAGGACATGGGCATGGACATGATGTTCTTCCCGGAAAAAGGCGCCAGCGACGAAATCCTGGACATGCTGCGCCACAGCTCGGCCACCGATTCCATGGACTTCGCCCGCGGCAAGCTGCAACTGGCCGTCTTCAAGCTGGACGACGACTCCCTCCTCCTGGACATGGACGTCAAGCAGTTCGCCCACTCCGTCAAGGAGAAGAGCCCCGAGGCCGAATTCCGCATCGTGGCCATCTCCCGCGGCGGCAAGACCATCATCCCCAGCTTCGACACCGCCTTCAAGGCACAGGACTACCTGTACATCATCGCCCTCCGCGACGGTATGCCGGCCCTCACCCAGTTCCTGGGCAAGGACAAGGTGGATATCCGCCGCATCATGATCCTCGGCGGCAGCGAGATCGGCCAGATGGTCGCTACGCGCCTCGCCGGCCAGAAGATCGACGATATCAAGATCATTGACATCAACCCCCAGCACTGCCGCAAACTGTCCGAGATTCTGCCGGACCAGGTGAGCGTGGTCAACGGAGACGTGCGCAACACCGACTTCCTCCAGGAAGAGGACATCCGCAGCTACCAGGCCGTGCTGGCCGTCACCGGCAACGACGAAACCAACATCCTCTCCTGCGTGGTGGCCAAGAAACTGGGCGTACCGCGTGTGATCGCCCAGGTGGAGAACCTGGAATACGTACGCCTGGCCGAAGAGATGGGCGTGGACAGCGTGGTGAACAAGAAGCTCACCACCGCCAGCCGCATCTTCAAGTTCACCCTCTCCGACAAGGTCCATTCCGTCCGTTACATGAGCGGCACGGACGCCGAGGTACTGGAATACACCGCAGCCCCCGGCTCCCGCATCACCAAGGACATCCTCAAGGACGTGGAATTTCCGACGAACGCCATCATCGGCGGCGTCATCCGCGGCGGCGAGACCTTCATCGCCGTGGGCCACTCCCGCATCGAGCCTTACGACCGCGTGGCGGTCTTCGCCCTGCCGGACGCTGTGAAAGACGTAGATAAAATGTTTAGATAACAGATAATATATATGAGCATCCAAACGGAGAATATCCAAAAATTGGTGGAACGCCGGGCCTCCGCCCGTCTGGGCGGCGGCGAAAAGCGCATAGAAGCCCAGCACGCGAAAGGCAAGAAAACGGCCCGCGAGCGCCTTCAGATGCTGCTGGATCCCGGCAGTTTCGAGGAGTACGACATGTTCGTGCAGCACCGCTGCACCAACTTCGGAATGGATAAGCAACATACGGACGGCGACGGCGTCGTGACCGGTTGCGGCACCATCGGCGGCCGCCTGGTCTATGTCTTCGCCCAGGATTTCACGGTAAGCGGCGGTTCCCTGTCCAAGACCATGAGCGAGAAGATCTGCAAGGTCATGGATATGGCACGCCGTAACGGCGCTCCCTGCATCGGCCTCAACGACAGCGGCGGCGCCCGTATCCAGGAGGGCATCGACGCCCTGGCCGGTTACGGTGAGATTTTCGAACGCAACATCCTCTCCAGCGGTGTGGTCCCGCAGATCAGCGCCATCATGGGCCCCTGCGCCGGCGGTGCGGTCTATTCCCCCGCCCTCACGGACTTCACCCTCATGGTAAAGAATACCTCCTACATGTTCCTGACCGGTCCGGCTGTCGTGAAGAGCGTCACCGGTGAGGTCGTGGACCAGGAGCAGCTGGGCGGCGCCTCGGTGCATGCCACCAAGAGCGGCGTGGCCCATTTCGCGGCCGAGGACGAGGAAGACGCCATCGCCACCATCAAGGAACTGCTGAGCTACCTCCCCCAGAACAACCTGGAGACGGCTCCTTTCGCAGAGACCTCCGACCCGGTGGGCCGCGTGGACGACGCCCTCAACGCCATCGTCCCCGACAACCCCAACAAGGCCTACGACATGTACAAGGTCATCGGCAGCATCGTGGACGACAACAAGTTCTTCGAAGTACACAAGGACTTCGCCAGGAACATCATCGTCGGTTTCGCCCACATGAACGGCCGCAGCGTCGGCATCGTCGCCAACCAGCCGCAGGTGCTGGCCGGTGTGCTGGACATCAACGCCAGCCGCAAGGCCGCCCGCTTCGTGCGCTTCTGCGATGCCTTCAACATCCCGCTGGTCACGCTGGTGGACGTTCCCGGCTTCCTGCCCGGTACGCAGCAGGAATACGGTGCCATCATCACCAACGGCGCCAAGCTCCTGTACGCCTACGGCGAGGCTACCGTCCCCAAGGTGACGGTCACCCTGCGCAAGGGCTACGGCGGCGCCCACATCGTGATGAGCTGCAAGCAGCTGCGTGGTGACATCAACTACGCATGGCCTTCGGCCCAGATCGCCGTGATGGGTGCCGACGGTGCCGTGAACGTGCTCTACGCCAAGGACATCAAGGCAGATCCCGAAAACGCCCGGACGATCTTCGAGCAGAAGAAGAAAGAATACGAAGACCTCTTCTCCAACCCTTACCAGGCTGCCCAGAAAGGTTATATCGACGATGTCATCGAGCCGCGCAACACGCGTTTCCGCGTGATCCGCGCCCTGGAACAGCTCGCCGGCAAACGTCAGGAAATCCCCGCCAAGAAACATGACAACCTCCCTCTGTAATCTCCTTCTCACAGCGGGCGGAGACCGCATGATGCAGACAGACCCGCACGGCCTCACCCTTACGCTCATCAGCGTGAGCGTGGTGTTCGCGGCCCTCATCGTGCTGTATTTCGTGTACAGTTTCTCCGGGGCCCTGTTCTCGGGCAAGTTCAAACGGGAGCACAAGCCTTCCGTGAAAGCTACGCCCGACGCCGAAGTCGCCGCCGCCATCGCACTGGCCCTTGACATGGAACAGGACGGGGACGTGTATGCCGCCATCGCAACGGCCGTGCACCTGTACCTCAACGACACGGTCCACGATGTGGAACCCGGTATCGTCACCATCACCCGCAAAGACAGCGGCTGGAATAACAAGGCATTGAATTTTAGAAAATTACCCAGATAATCATGAAACAATACTCCTTTAAAATCAACGGTAAGGAATACAATGTAGCCATCGGCGAGGCCGATGGCAAGATGCTCACCGTGAACGTAAACGGCGCCGACTACCAGGTAGAGCTGAATCAGGAGATTGCCGGTCAAGCCGGCAATGACGCCATGCCCGGCTCCGCAAGTTCCGTCATGCCCGGCTCCGACCGGGCATCTCAGACCGCCGCTCCCGCCGCTCCCAAGGCTGCCGGCGCCGGCCAGACGGTCAAGTCCCCGCTGCCGGGCATCATCATCTCTGTGGATGTGAAGGAGGGCCAGGCCGTAAAACGCGGCCAGAAGGTGGCTGTCATCGAGGCCATGAAGATGGAGAACGACATTCTGGCCGAGTGTGACGGTACCGTCACGGCTATTCACGCCCGCAAGGGCGATTCCGTCCTGGAAGGCGCTGACATTGTAACCATCGGCTAATGGATACCATCTTAGACAGCCTGGCGCAATTCTGGCAGTTCACGGGCTTTGCCAACTGTACCTGGCAGCACGTGGCCATGATCGCCATCGGCCTCGTTTTCATCACCCTCGGTATCGTGAAGAAGTGGGAACCGCTGCTGCTGGTGCCCATCGGCTTCGGTATCATCATCGGCAACATTCCCCTGTTCACCGACCCCACCACCGGCATGGGCCTCAAGATCGGCCTGTACGAGGAGGGCTCGGTGCTCAATATCCTCTATCACGGCGTGCGCAACGGCTGGTATCCCCCGCTCATCTTCCTGGGCATCGGTGCCATGACCGACTTCAGCGCCCTGATTTCACAGCCGCGTCTGATCCTCATCGGCGCAGCGGCCCAGCTGGGCATCTTCGGCGCGTACCTGCTGGCGTTGCAGTGCGGCTTCCTGCCCAATGAGGCGGGTGCCATCGGCATCATCGGCGGCGCAGACGGCCCCACGGCCATCTTCCTCAGCTCCAAGCTTGCGCCTGAGCTGATGGGCGCCATCGCGGTATCGGCCTACTCCTACATGGCCCTGGTGCCCGTGATCCAGAAGCCCATCATGCTGCTGCTGACCACCAAGAAGGAGCGCCTCATCCGCATGAACAAGCCCCGCGTGGTGAGCCAGCGGGAGAAGATCATCTTCCCCATCGTCGGTTTCATCTGCACGGCCTTCATCGTCCCGAGCGGCCTGCCCCTGCTGGGCATGCTCTTCTTCGGCAACCTCCTCAAGGAAAGCGGCGTCACCAAGCGTCTGGCTGCGACGGCCGGCGGTCCGCTCATCGACGTGGTCACCACGCTCATCGGCCTCACCGTGGGCGCCTCCACCCAGGCCGACGTTTTCCTGAGCGGCCGAAGCGTCCTTATCTTCGGACTGGGCCTCGCCTCCTTCGTGATCGCCACCACCTTCGGCGTGAGCTTCGTCAAGCTGATGAACCTCTTCCTGCCGGAGGGTAAGAAGATCAACCCGCTCATCGGCAATGCGGGCGTGTCCGCCGTTCCCGACGCCGCGCGCGTATCCGAGACGGTGGGTCTGGAGGCCGATCCTGCCAACCACCTGCTTACCCACGCCATGGCCCCCAACGTGGCCGGTGTCATTGGTTCGGCCGTGGCCGCCGGTATCCTGTTGGGATTCCTGGGATAATTTAGAATGAAGAAACTTTTCCTGGTCCTTTCCATAGCGCTGCTGCCGGTTTTGATGACGGCACAGGAGCAACCCAAGACCGGCTGGGTCTATACCCCCATGCCGGACATCAGTTACAGCACGGACATCGGGCTCAACCTCGGTGCGTTCTGCGACTTCTTCTACTATGGGGACGGGACTTCCTATCCGAACTTCCTGCACCACGCGGGCTTCACGGCCGCCTTCGCCACCAAGGGAAGCTGGTATGCGCACGGATTCTTCGAGTCCGTCAGCCTCATTCCCGGCCTCCGGCTCAACGCTTCGGTCACTTACAGGGACTGTTTTACCAATAACTTCTACGGGTACAACGGCATCGCATCGCCCTTTGACCCGGCACTGGAGCTGAACACCGGGACGCGCACGGCCTGGTACACCAACCACCGCCAGTTCTTCCGCGCATCGGCCGCCCTCCAGGGCCACATCACGGACCACCTCCGCTGGCTGGGCGGCGCGGTATTCCGCCACGTGGACATGTCGGACTTCGACCTAAAGAACTACGACTCCGGCAAGAGCCTTTACCTGTATTACAGGGACATCGGCCTTATCCACGAGGATGAGTTCGCCGGCGGCACTTCCCTCGAGATCAAGGGAGGTTTCACCTACGACTCGCGCGACGTCGAGCTCTTCCCCGGGAAGGGCGCCTACGCCGAGTGCATGCTCATCGGCAACGCCGACCTGCGGCAGTGGCGCTACAATTACCTGCAGCTCGCCCTGCACTGGAAACACTACATTTCCCTCATTCCCGGACGCCTCATTTTCGCGTACCACCTGGCCCTTCAGCACACCCTGGCGGGAGAAATCCCGTTCTACAACCTCAACGAAGTGGCCACCCTCCACTATGCCTACGAAGAGTACTCGGGCCTGGGAAGCCGATACACGATCCGCGGCTACCGCTTCAACCGCATCGCGGCGGCGGGCTATGCCTGGGCCAATATCGAGCTTCGCGTGATTCCCGTCAAGTTCGACCTCTTCGGACAGCACTTCGACCTTGTCACCAATCCGTTCGTGGACTTGGCCGGCATCACCAAAACCTACCGTGGTGACCTGCAGGCCAGCCTGGCAGACAGCCCCATTCCGGTATGGCAGGACAGGAAACTTCCCGTCATGGCCAGCGCCGGCATCGGCGGCAAACTGCATATGAATACTAACTTTATCCTTTCGCTGGACGTTGCTAAAGGCTTCGACCCGCAGCTCAGCGACTTAATGGTAGGAATGGCAACAACCTATGTATTCTAAAACTATCTACCTCGCTGCCGCCGTGGCCATCGTGCTCACGGCCACCTCTTTCCAGCCCAAGAACAACGGGATCCGCCGCAGCACTCCCGAAAAGCAGGGCATGAGTTCCAAGCACCTCGCCCTCATTGACAGCGCCGTCAATGCCACCATCGCCGCCGGAGACGTCCCCGGCGCCGTCGTCGGCATCGTCCGCAACGGAAAGCTCGTCTATGAGAAGGCTTTCGGTTACAAGTCCGTGTACCCTGAGAAGGATACCATGACCGTGGAAACCATGTTCGACCTGGCCTCCGTGTCCAAGTGCGTCGGCACCACCCTTTCCTTCATGCAGCTCATCGAGCAGGGCAAGGTCCGCCTCGTGGACCCCGTGAGCTACTACATTCCCGAGTTCCAGCCCTGGGAGGACCCCGAGACCGGCGAGAAAGTGGAGATCACGGTGCAGAACCTGCTCACCCACTCCTCCGGCCTGGCCGCCTACCTGCCCAACACCAACGCCTACATCAAGGAATTCGGCTGTGACAGCCCCGACTCCCTGATGATGTACATTTCCACCCGCATCAAGCGTAACTTCCGCCCCGGCACGAAACAGCTCTACAGCTGCCTCAACTTCATCACCCTGCAGAACATCCTGCAGCGCGTGACCGGCGAGCGCCTCTGCGACTATGCCCAGAAGAACGTCTTCGACGCCCTCGGCCTCAAGCACACCACTTACTTCCCGCTGGATTTCGGCGAGCTCAAGGGTAATCCCGAGCTGGTGCAGCAGTACTTCGCCGAAGGCAAGACCATCAAGGGAACGCCCGTCTGGAAGCCCCAGCTGGCTTACCTGGCCGCTCCCACCGAGATGCTCTCCGACAGCACCGTGCTGAAAGCCGCCGTCCACGATCCCACCGCCCGCCTGGCCAATGCCGGCAACTCCGGTAACGCCGGCGTGTTCTCCGACATCGAGGACATGGCCGTGATCTGCGCCGCCCTCCTCAATGGCGGCAGCTACAACGGCAAGCGCATCCTGGGCCCCCAGACCGTCCGCAAGATGTTCGAGGTGCCCCTCACCGACGATCCTTCCGTGGCCCGCGCCCTGGGTTGGGACACCTACTACGGCGGTCCCTACACCAGCGGTGACATCTTCGAGCTGGACAACGTCCGCGGCCACACCGGCTACACCGGCACGTCCGTGATCCTGGATCCCGACACCAACACCGCCGTCATCGTGCTGGCCCATCGCGTCCATCCCAAGGACGAGGGGGCGACCGGCCGCCTCCGCGGTGTCGTCGCCTCCATCGCAGCCGCCGCAATCGGCCGATAGAGCCACTCTACACACGAATTATTCAAAACTTCGCTTTTTTTGTCCTGGCCGCCGCCAGGACTTTCTTTTTATACTTATATTTTCTATATTTGCCACATAACGAACATTATTTTTTAGCATATGGATAAACTCCAGGAACTGACCCAGCAACTCTATAAGGAGGGTCTTTCGAAAGGAAAAGAAGAAGGTGAAGCCATCCTGGCCAAAGCCCGCGAAGAGGCCGAGGCCATCGTGAAGAAAGCACAGGAAGAGGCGGATACCATTCTGTCCAAAGCCCGCAAAGAGGCAGAAGATTACAAGATCAAGGTAGAAGGAGACGTGAAGATGTCCGCTACCCAGGCCCTGCAAGCAACCAAAGAAAGCATAGAAAACCTGATCGTCGCCCAGGCGGTGGCGCCTGCCAAGGACGCCCTCTCCGGGGAAGCCTATCTGAAGGAAATCATCACGGCCGTCGCCCAGCGCTTCAGCGCCCAGGAAAGCACGGACCTTGCCCTGGTTCTTCCGGAGAAGCTCCAGAAGGAACTGGAGCCCTTCGTCCAGGGAGAACTGGCCAAGACCATCGGCCACGAGGTGGAGGCTTCCTTCTCCAAGAAGCTTTCCGGCGGCTTCAAGATCGGCCCCAAGGACGGCGGCTACTTCATTTCCCTTACGGAGGAGAGCTTCCGCGAGCTGGTCGGCCAGTACATGCGCCCCGCTACCAAGAAAATCCTTTTCGGCTAGCGCATGGGCAATTTCGAATACATCATCTCCAGCCTTCCTTTCCTCACCGCGGACTTCAAGTACGCGGAGGGGCAGGGTTTCGGCCAGGTGATGGAGGAAATCCGCGAGAGCCTCTCGGAGAAGGACGCCCAGGCGCTGGACTTCCTCCTGAAGGGTTTCCAGGACAGCGAGCTCACCCCGGAGTTTTATGCCGAGGCCGAGCAGCAGTCCCTGCCCTTCCTGAGAGACTACTTTGACTTCGACCGGAACGTGCGCAACCGCAAGGTCCGCTACCTGAACAAGCAGCTGGGCCGTCCGGAAGAAGAGGACCTGGTCAGACTCCGGGAAGAAGAGCCGGAGTTCGAGCAGGAAGCCACGGTGGACGCCGCCCTCGGCGAGGTGGACCTCATCTCCCGTGAAAAGGCCCTGGACGACATCGCCTGGGCCTGGCTGGACGAATACGCCATGTTCCACTACTTCGACCTCACCGCCGTCCTCGCCTATGTGGCCAAGCTCCGCATCGTGAACCGCTGGCTGGCCCTGGACGAAAAGAAGGGCCGGGAGCTCTTCAAGAGACTGGTGGAAGAAGTGAAAGGAACTTTTAAAGGAGTAAAATTTGAAGCATAATATGAAAACGAAAGGTATAGTGACGGGCATTGTCTCCAACCTGGTAACGGTCCAGGTGGACGGTCCCGTCGCAGAGAATGAAATCTGCTACATCGACCTCCAAGGAGTGAAGATGATGGCGGAGGTCATCAAAGTGAACGGGGACAAAGCCTCCGTCCAGGTGTTCGAGAGCACCCGCGGCCTCAAGAACGGAGACAGCGTGGAGTTCGAGGGACGCATGCTGGAGGTCACCCTCGGCCCCGGCCTGCTTTCCAGCGTGTACGACGGTCTGCAGAACAACCTCGCCACCATGACGGAGGTCTTCCTGCAGCGAGGAGAATACACGGATCCCCTGGACCACGAAAAGGTCTGGGATTTCACCCCCATCGCCCAGCCCGGTGACAAAGTGATCGCCGCAGACTGGCTGGGAGAAGTGAAGGAAGGCTGGCTGCCCCACAAGATCATGGTTCCGTTCTCCTTCAAGGGAGAATTCACCGTCAAGAGCGTCGCCCCCGCCGGTCAGTACAAGATCGACGACGAGGTGGCCGTCCTCGTGAACGAAGAGGGAGAAGACGTCAAGGTGACCATGGTCCAGAAATGGCCCGTGAAAGTAGCTGTCAAAGGATATAAAGAGAAGCCGCGCCCGAGCCGCATCATGGAAACGGGCGTGCGCGTGATCGATACCCTGAACCCCATCGCGGAAGGCGGTACCGGCTTCATTCCCGGCCCCTTCGGCTGCGGCAAGACGGTGCTGCAGCACGCGATCGCCAAGCAGGGAGACGCCGACGTCATCGTCATGGCCGCCTGCGGCGAACGTGCCAACGAGGTGGTGGAGATCTTCACCGAGTTCCCGGAACTCATAGACCCCCACACCGGCCGTCACCTGATGGAGCGTACCACCATCATCTGCAACACGTCCAACATGCCGGTGGCCGCCCGTGAAGCCTCTGTTTACACGGCCATGACCATCTGCGAATACTATCGTGCCATGGGCCTGAAGTGCCTCCTCCTGGCAGACTCCACCTCCAGATGGGCCCAGGCTCTGCGTGAGATGAGTAACCGTATGGAGGAACTCCCGGGCGCAGACGCTTTCCCCGTGGACCTGTCGGCCATCATCTCCAACTTCTACGCCCGCGCGGGCATGGTGGTCCTGAACAACGGGCAGACGGGTGCCGTCACTTTCATCGGCACGGTCTCCCCTGCCGGCGGTAACCTCAAGGAGCCGGTGACGGAGTCCACCAAGAAGGCCGCCCGCTGCTTCTACGCCCTGGAGCAGAACCGCGCCGACCAGAAGCGTTATCCCGCCGTCGGCCCGCTCGAGTCCTATTCCAAGTACCTGGATTACCCGGAGATCGTGGAATACCTGGACAAGACCGTCGAGAAAGGCTGGGTAGAGAAGGTCTTCAAGGCCAAGAACATCATCCGCCGCGGCAAGGAAGCCGCCGAGCAGATCAACATCCTCGGCGACGACGGCGTCCCGATGAGCTACCACGTGAACTTCTGGAAGAGCGAGCTGGTGGACTTCGTCATCCTGCAGCAGGATGCCTTCGACGCCATCGACGCCCTGTGCCCGCTGGAGCGTCAGCGCTTCATGCTGGACCTCATCCTGGATATCTGCGACAAGGACTTCGAGTTCGAGGACTTCGAGAAGTGCCGCGAATTCTTCAAGAACCTCATCAACGAGCTGCGCCAGATGAACTACGCCGCCTACGAGAGCGACCAGTTCTGGGCCTACAATGAAACCGTGAAAAAGATGACGGCGTAGTCCGTCATCCCCGGCTTGACCGGGGATCTCATCCTTTTAGAATTATGAAAGCATATCAGAGAATATATACCCAGCTGGAAGGCATCACGAAAGCCACCGTCTCGCTCCGCGCCAAAGGCGTGGCCAACGACGAGCTGGCCGTGGTGGACGGCCGCCTGGCCCAGGTGGTCCGCACCAAGGGAGACCTCGTCACCCTGCAGATTTTCTCCGGCACCGAAGGCATCCCCACCAATGCGGAGGTCGCCTTCCTGGGAGAGCCCCCGACCCTGAAGGTAAGCGACCAGCTTTCGGGCCGATTCTTCGACGCCTACGGCCACCCCATCGACGGCGGCCCCGAAATCGACGGCGAGGAGCGCCAGATCGGCGGTCCTTCCGTGAACCCGTACAAGCGTCGCCAGCCCTCCCAGCTCATCCCTACCGGTATAGCCGGTATCGACCTGAACAACACCCTGGTCTCCGGTCAGAAGATCCCCTTCTTCGCAGACCCGGACCAGCCCTATAACCAGGTGATGGCCGACGTGGCCATCCGCGCTGATGTGGATAAGATTATCCTGGGCGGTATGGGTCTGTCCAACGACGACTACCTGTACTTCAAGGGCCGCTTCGAGGCGGCCGGCGCCCTGGACAAGATCATCTGCTTCATCAACACCACGGAGAACCCGCCGGTGGAGCGTCTGCTGGTGCCCGATATGGCCCTCACCGCCGCCGAGTACTTCGCCGTGGAGAAGAATGAGAAGGTGCTGGTGCTCCTCACCGACATGACCCTGTACGCCGACGCCCTGTCCATCGTGTCCAACCGTATGGACCAGATCCCGTCCAAGGACTCCATGCCGGGTTCCCTGTACAGCGACCTCGCCAAGATCTACGAGAAGGCCGTGCAGCTGCCCACCGAGGGTTCCATCACCATCATCGCCGTCACCACCCTGAACGACGGCGACATCACCCACGCCATCCCGGATAACACCGGTTACATCACCGAGGGTCAGCTCTTCCTGCGCGCAGACTCCGACACGGGCAAGGTCATCATCGACCCGTTCCGCAGCCTGTCCCGTCTGAAACAGCTGGTCCAGAACAAGAAAACCCGCGAGGACCACTCCCAGGTGATGAACGCCTCCGTGCGTCTGTACGCCGACGCCCAGAACGCCAAGACCAAGCTGGAGAACGGTTTCGACCTCTCCGACTACGACCACCGCTGTCTGAACTACGCGAAGGACTACGCCCGCGAGCTGCTGGCCATCGACGTCAACATCTCCATCACCGAGATGCTGGACACCGCCTGGAAGCTCTTCGCCAAGTACTTCTCCCCCGCAGAAACGGGCATCAAACAGGCTCTGATTGACAAATACTGGAAAGCATAACGTCATTCCCGACTTGATCGGGAATCTCATATCATATGGCAATTAAATTCCAATACAATAAAACCTCGCTGACGGAAATGGGCAAGCAGCTCAAAGTCCGGCAGAGGGCCCTCCCTACCCTTCAGAACAAGGAGAGCGCCCTTCGCCTGGAAGTGCGCAAGGCCAAGGCCGACAGCGACCGCTTGACCGCCGAATTGGAAGATGCCCTCCAGCGCTATGACTACCTGGCCGCCCTGTGGAACGAGTTCGAGCCCGGACTCATCTCCATCACGGACGTGGAACTTTATACCAAGAAAGTGGCCGGCGTGAAGACGCCCGCCCTGGGAGAGATCCATTACGAGATCAAACCCTTCAACGCTTTCGTCAAGCCCGCCTGGTTCGCAGACGGGGTAGCCATCCTCAAGGACCTGAGCCGTCTGGGGATCGAGAGCGAGGTGTACCTGGAAAAAGCCCGTATCCTGGACTACCAGCGCAAGAAGACCACCCAGAAGGTGAACCTGTACGAGAAGGTGCAGATTCCCGGCTACCAGGAAGCGATCCGCAAGATCAAGCGCTATATGGAAGATGAGGAGAACCTCTCCAAGGCATCGTCCAAGATTGTGAAAAACCGGCACGCAGAGGAAGAGGAGGCCTCCATGGCATGATTGCATCCATGACCAAATATTCCTTCATTCTGCTCAACGGAACGCAGAATGACCTGCTGGAGAAGCTCCAGGAGCTGGGTCTTGTGGACATTCCGCGCAGCGCCAAGCCCATCGACGACGCCTCCCATAGCCTGAAGGCCGATATCGAACTGCTCGACGGCCTCATCCAGGGCCTGA
>JAEEGK010009533.1_pt1 | contig 22639 bp, 18 predicted proteins | sample 8958771 | NCBI WGS metagenome assembly JAEEGK01 (sample SAMN16246547, study PRJNA631951) | gut metagenome | biome: gut microbiome; feature: rumen; material: SC-attached | host: Bos | place: Iran: Karaj | collected 2018-10 | reverse complement strand
CTCCGGATTATGAATCCGACGCTCTAACCAGCTGAGCTACCCCGCCAAAATGTGTTGAGATAGAAGGATTCGAACCCTCACTGACAGAGCCAGAATCTGTAGTGCTACCATTACACCATATCTCAATGGTTCCCGCGAAAACGGGACTGCAAATGTACGACTTTTTTCCGAATCCGCAAGGGGAAGAATGTTTTTTTAATGTTTTTTTATCAAAAAAACTTTCGTACTTTTGCGAAATAGGAATTGATAACACGCTATGTCCGCCAAAAAGTATCAACTGGATCCTCACTGCGAAGCCATCCTGGAGGAGTATCGGGAACACCTGCCCCAGTTCGAGCAGGTTAAGAATCAGGTACTGTCCCTTCTCAAGGAGGTCTTCGAAGAGGCGGGTCTCATTGTGGCTTCCATCGAAGGCCGTGTCAAGACGGAAGGCTCCCTCGCCGGAAAACTGGAACTCAAGGGCTCCAAGTATGCTTCGCTCGGGGACATCACCGACATCGTCGGCGTCCGTGTCATTACCTTTTATATAGATGACGTGGACAAGGTGGCATCGGCCGTAGACCGCCTCTTCGAGATAGACTGGGAGAATTCCGTGGACAAGCGCAAGGCCCACGAAATTGACAGCTTCGGCTACATGTCCCTGCACTATATCTGCCGCACAAAGGGCTTCCCGTACCGCTTTGAGATCCAGATGAGAACGGTGCTGCAGCATGCCTGGGCCAACATGAACCACGACACCGGCTACAAGTCGGGCGTGGAAGTGCCCAAGGAGTATCTCCGCAACCTTTCCCGTCTGGCCGGCCTCCTGGAACTGGTAGACGAGCAGTTCAGCCAAATCCGCAGCGACCTCACCGACTACCGCCGCCGTGTGCAGGCCCTCGTGGCCTCCGGCAACCTGGACGAGGTCCAGCTGGACGGCGACACCTTCCGCAGCTACCTGCAGCTCAAACCCTTTGACAAACTCAACAAGCGCATTGCAGCCGTGAACCAGGCAGAAATCCAGGACGTGAGCCTCATGCCTTACCTGGCCGTGTTCAAGGCCATGGGCTGCAAAACCCTCGGTGACATAGACAACCTCATCAAGAAATACCGCGAGGGCGGCTACCAGATAGCCTGCTACCAGATTGGCCTCACGGACCTCGACATCATCTCCTCTTCCCTGGGCCCGCAGGACCTCTGCATCGCGGCCATTGTGAAAAACGGAGGTGGCAAACGAGACATCACCAAACTTTTTGACGCCCTCAACGGAGAATCTCCCTCCAACGAAATGATGGCCGAGATGCTCCTGGAACAGGTGCAGGACCTTCCCTTCATGAACCAATAGACTATGGAACAAGCCAAACAAATATCCCTCTCGGACTACGTCCTTTCCGGTGGCGGCGCCAACGGAGAAAGCTTCGACTGCATCAGTGACCCCAGCGTCATGCTCAAACTGTATTTCCCCGGAAAAATCCAGCAGCCCCTGGACGAGATGCACCTGGCCCAGAAAGTATACGACCTGGGCATCCCCACGCCCGAACCCGGAGAATACGTGGTGACGGAGGATGGCCGTTACGGCATCCGTTTCCACCGCATCGTGGGCAAGAAGTCCTATTCCCGCGCCACGGCAGACGAACCGGAGAGAGTGGCTGAGTTTGCCGCCGATTTTGCCCGGATGTGCCTGGACCTTCATAAGGTAAAGGTGGACACCACCCAGTTCGAGAACGTAAAAGACCGTTACTACCGTCTGCTGGAAGAAAATCCCTTCTTCACCAAGGCAGAGAAAGACGCCCTGGGCAAATTCATTTCCGACGTTCCCGATGAAGATACCGCCGTGCACGGAGACCTTCAGTACTCCAACGCCATCTTTGTGGGAGACAAGCGCTATTTCATAGACCTCGGAGACTTCTGCTACGGCAACCATCTCTTTGACGTAGCCATGGTATACCTTTGCACCTGCCTCAGCGGCGAGGCCTTCATCCAGGAAACCTTCCACATGCCCAAGAGCCTTGCCATTCGCTTCTGGGAGGAGTTCGTCCCCGTCTATTTCGGGACAGACCGCAGCCTGAAGGATGTCGAAGAGGAAATCAAGCCTTTTGCCGGTCTCAAGACCCTCATCGTGGAACGCGACACCCGCTGTCCCATGCCCGAATTCCGCGCCGTGCTCAAGGGGATCATCTAGCTTCTTATGCGCTCCATCAAGAACAATCATAACCTGGTCGCAGCCCTGCAAGGTGCCGCGGTTGTCCTGTCGGCCGTAGTCCTGCTCTTCCTGACCTCGATGCTGCAGTACAGCCGCATGCGCGAGATGGTCACGAGGAGTGCCTACCGTCGTGCGCAGGACAATATCGACCGGGTGGAGCAGGATTTTGTCCGCGTTGTGGAACTGGTGGAGAGCGCCGTCCGTAACAATATCTGGAGCGCACGCGCTCTGGTACCCGTTCCCGACAGCCTGTGGTCCATCACCCGCGGCGTGGTGCTGGATAACCCGATTGTCTATGGATCGGCCATCGCCCTCGTGGAGAATTATAACCCCTCCAAGTCCGGACGCCTCTTCGCCCCCTATGCCTACCGGGACGGAGACACCATCAGGAGCGCCCAGCTGGGAACGGAAGAATACAACTACCTGGAACATGAATGGTTCAAGGGTGCCCTGGAAGCCGGAGATGCCGGTTACTGGTCGGAACCCTACTACGATGAAGGCGGCGGAAACCGGCTCATGATCACCTATTCCGTCCCCGTGCGGGACCACACGGGAAAACTGGCCGCCGTCATTACCGCCGACGTTGCCATGAACTGGGTGTCGGACCGCCTTGCCTCGGTGGACGACTATCCCGGGGCCCTCAAGATGCTCATCAGCCAGAGCGGCAACATCATGGCCACCAGCCCGCCCTACGAATCCATGTACCGGAAGAGCCTCCTGGATCTTTCCCGCGACATGGATAAAGCCTCTGCCTTTGACACCGTCAACCAGGACATCCTGGCCGGAAAGGAAGGCAGCCGCCGGGTGCATATCCAGGGAGAAGATTACTATATCTTCTATGACAGGATGAATAAGACCGGCTGGTCCATGTCCATCAGCATCCCCGAGGACGAGATTTTCAGTGAAATCCGCCACCTGAACCAGCGGATGCTGGGCCTGGAGCTTCTGGGCCTCATGCTTCTCCTTGTCATTCTGCTCTACACCATCTTCAATCAGCGGAAGCTCCTGGCAGTCCAGGAAAAGAAGGGCCGTATCGAGAGCGAACTGCACGTTGCGAGCGGAATCCAGGAGTCCATGCTTCCCAAGACATTCCCGCCGTTCCCGAGCCGGCACGACGTAGACATCTACGCCACCCTGGTATCGGCCAAAGAAGTGGGAGGAGACCTCTACGACTTCTTCATCCGGGACGAGCGCCTGTACTTCTGCATCGGCGACGTGTCGGGAAAGGGCGTCCCCGCCTCCCTCGTGATGAGCGTGACCCGAAGCCTGTTCCGTACGGTGGCCGGCCACGAGAAGAGCCCCGTGCGCATTGTCGCCAACATGAACCAGAACCTGGTGGAGATGAACATCAACGACATGTTCGTCACCTTCTTCTGCGGCGTGCTGGACCTCGCCAGCGGGCATCTCCGCTACTGCAACGCCGGGCATAATGCGCCCGTCATCCTGTCGGCCGATGCCTCCGTCGTCCTCCCGGTCGTTCCCAACCTGCCGCTGGGCGTCATGCCCTCCATGTCCTTCACGGAACAGGAAACAGACCTCGCCTGCGGCAACGGTATCTTCCTCTATACCGACGGTCTCAATGAGGCCGAGGACCACAACAACAACCAGTTCGGCACCGAGCGCATGATGCATGAACTGGATCATTCCCTTTCTGCTACCCGGCAAATAGAACGCATGGCCGGTGCCGTCCGCTCCTTTGTGGGAACCGCCCCGCAGAGCGACGACCTCACCATGCTCTACATCCGATATTTGAATGACAGTCCAATGGAAAAGAAAGAACGTCATCTTATCCTCCACAACGACATCCAGCAAATTCCCCAGCTGGCCGACTTCGTGGAGACGGTTGGCCAGCTGGCCGGCCTCAGTTCCTCCCTTACCCTGAGCCTGAACCTGGCTCTGGAAGAGGCCGTCACCAATGTCATCCTCTACGCCTATCCGGAAGGGTCTGACGGTCTGGTGGACATTGAGGCCATCATTCACAAAGACTATCTCAAGTTCATCATCTCCGACAGCGGCAAGGCCTTCGACCCCACCGCCGCCCCCGAGGTGGATATCACCCTGGATGTGGAAGACCGTCCCATCGGCGGCCTGGGCATTTTCCTGGTGCGCAATATCATGGACAGCGTCCAGTATGAACGTGTGGACGGAAAGAATATTCTTACGATGTCAAAAAATCTACAATAAATTATGGAAGTAAAAATCATTGAAAAGGACAATGTCCTTACTGCTGTTCTTAACGGCCGTCTTGATACCGCCGTATCTCCGGAAGTCTCTGCCGCCCTGCAGCCTCTCGTAGACCAGGCCGACAAGACGCTGGTGCTGGACTGCAAGGAGCTCAGCTACATCTCCAGCTCGGGTCTTCGCATCTTCCTTACCGTCCGTAAGGCCGCTGCTGCCAAGGGCGGAAAGGTCATTGTGAAGGATATCAACAGCGAAATTCGCCAGGTATTCATGATGACCGGCTTCCTGAATCTGTTCGAAATCCAAGAAAGTTAAGTTTTTTCGAATATTTTTGTATATCTTTGCATCCCAATGTATAATTCGAACGAATTATGCAAATTTTATACAAAAGGATGCAAATGAAACCTTTCACCATCTGCCCGGCTACAACGGAGCACCTTCCGTACGTAGACGCCGTAGTCCAGGCCATTGCCGATGCCTCGCGCGCCAAAGGCACCGGCCTGGCCCTGCGTAGCCATGATTATGTCCGCTCCAAAATAGAGGAGGGGAAGGCTGTCATAGCCCTGTTCAAGGAGGAGTTCGCAGGCTTCTGCTACATTGAATCCTGGGAACACTCCCGCTATGTGGCTACCTCCGGTCTCATTGTACAGCCGCAGTTCCGCGGTCACGGCCTGGCCATGGCCATCAAGAAGGCCGCCTTCCACCTGGCCCGGCAAAAATTCCCGGGGGCCAAGCTCTTTGGACTCACCACCAGCCTCGCCGTTATGAAAATCAACAGCGAGCTGGGCTTTACGCCGGTTACCTTCACCGAGCTCACGGCAGACCAGGAGTTCTGGAAAGGCTGCGAAACCTGCCAGTATTTTGATGTTCTCCAGCGCAGCGGCAACAAGAACTGCCTGTGCACGGGAATGATATTCGATCCTAGCCCAAAAACAAAATGGAAAAGAAAAAAGTCGTCGTCGCTTTCTCTGGCGGTCTTGACACCTCCTATGCAGTAATGTACCTGAGCCGGGAAGGCTGGGAAGTCCATGCCGCCTGTGCCGATACCGGCGGATTCACCCCTTCGCAGCTCAAGGCCAACGAGGAAAACGCCTACAAGCTGGGCGCCAAAGCCTTTGTCGCCCTGGACGTAAAGCAGGAATACTATTCCAAGAGCATCCGTTACATGGTATATGGCAACGTCCTGCGCAACGGAACCTACCCCATTTCCGTCTCCAGCGAGCGCATCTTCCAGGCCATCGCCATCGCCCGCTACGCCAACGAGATCGGGGCCGATGCCATTGCCCACGGCTCCACCGGCGCCGGCAACGACCAGGTCCGCTTTGACATGACCTTTGCCATCCTGTGCCCGGAGAAAGAGATCATCACTCTCACCCGCGACAAGGCCCTTTCCCGCAAGGAGGAAGTGGATTACCTCAACAGCCACGGCTTCCAGGCCGACTTCGCCAGGCTCAAATACTCCTACAACATTGGCCTCTGGGGCACTTCCATCTGCGGAGGAGAAATCCTGGACAGCCGGGAAGGTCTCCCCGAAGAAGCCTACCTCAAGCCCGTCACCAAAACCGGCAGCGAAACCATAAAGCTGGGCTTCGAAAAAGGTGAACTCTGCAGCGTGAACGGCAAGGCCTTCTCTCCGGTAGAAGGCATCCAGTACCTGGAAAATCTGGTAAACGGATACGGCCTCGGCCGCGACAACCACGTGGGTGACACCATCATCGGCATCAAGGGACGCGTGGGCTTCGAAGCCGCCGCCCCCATGCTCATCCTGAGCGCTCACAAATACCTGGAGAAATTTACCTTGAGCAAGTGGCAGCAGTACTGGAAAGACCAAGTGGCCACCTGGTACGGCATGTTCCTGCACGAGAGCCAGTACCTCGAGCCCGTGATGCGGGACATCGAGGCCATGCTGGAAAGCTCCCAGCGCCAGGTAACCGGCACCGTCATTCTCACGGTGGGCCCCAAGTGGTATGAGTGCACGGGCGCAGACACCCCGAACGACCTCGTGAACAACCCGCTGGGCGCCTACGGCGAAGGCCAGAAGGGCTGGAGCCCCGAAGATGCCAAAGGCTTTATCAAACTCATGGAAACCCCGCTCCGGGTTTACTACGGCCGTCATCCCGACGAAGCTTTATGATCGAGCTCCTCAAAGCGCTGGTCGCCCGTCCTTCGCCCAGCGGCGGGGAAAAGGAGGTGGCCGATTTCCTGGAGGCGTGGCTTCGCGGCCATGGCCTCAGCCCCTTCCGGGCAGGAAACAACCTCTTCTGCATTAAGGGAAGCGGCCCCGCCGTGCTCCTCGACGCGCACATCGATACCGTGAAGCCGGCCGATGGCTGGACGCGCGACCCCTTCGCCCCGTCCCTGGAAGACGGACGGCTCTACGGGCTGGGCGTCAGCGACGACGGCGGCTCCCTGGTGGCGCTGACCCATGCATTCCTCGCGGCTCGTCCCAGGCACCATACGCTGGTGCTTTCGCTATCGGCCCAGGAGGAAAACAGCGGGGCCGATGGCTTTTCCGCCGTCCTTCCCCTGATGGAAGAAAAGGCGGGCCCGTTTGTCTGCGGCATCGTGGGTGAACCGACGGGCCTGAAGATGGCCGTGAGCGAAAAAGGCCTCATGGTGCTGGACTGCACCGTAAAAGGCGTTGCCGGCCATGCGGCACGGGGGAACGGCGTCAATGCCATCTACAAGGCCCTCCCCGTCATAAGCTGGTTCCGCGATAACGGCATGCAGGTGACGCAGATCAGCGCCGGCACTCAGCACAACGTCATCCCCGACGCCTGCCGCTTTGTGGTGGACGTCCGCACCACGGGCCCCAACGAGGAAGTGCTGGCCCGCATCCTGGGCAGCGTGGACTGCGAGGTGAAAGCCCGCTCCACCCGGCTGAGCGGCTCTTCCATCGGCCCGGACCATCCGCTGGTGAAGGCCGCAGGAGCGCTGGGCCTGGAGACCTATGCATCTCCCACCCTGTCCAACCAGGCGCTGTGCGCTTTCCCCACCGTGAAACTGGGCCCCGGAGATCCTTCGCTTTCGCACAAGGCCGACGAATACATCCTTATAGACGAAGTGGAAAAAGGTGTGCAGACCTATCTGAAACTGCTGGATACTTATGAAAATTTGGGATAAAGGTTTTGACAACGCCCCGCAGGTAGACGCTTTTACCGTGGGGAAAGACCGGGAGCTGGACCTCATGCTGGCGCCCTACGACATTGAAGGCACGCTGGCGCACATCACCATGCTAAAGGAGGTGGGCCTTCTTGCGGCCGATGACTTCGCGTTGCTCCGCCCCGCCCTGGAAGCGCTCCACGAGGAGGCGCTGGAAGGGAAGTTTGTCATTACCGGAGAGGACGTGCACTCGGAAGTGGAGGCGCGTCTGGGCCCGCTGGGGAAGAAGGTGCACACCGGTCGCTCCCGTAACGACCAGGTGGCCCTGGACATCAAGCTCTTCACCCGTGCGCGGCTGCGTACAACGCTGGAAAAGGTCTCGCAGCTCTTCGAGCTTCTCTTGAAGCGGGCCGATGAACTGAAGGACGTCCTGATGCCCGGCTATACCCACCTGCAGGTAGCCATGCCCTCTTCCTTCGGCCTCTGGCTCAGCGCCTATGCCGAGGCCCTCTGCGACGACGTCGTCTTCCTCAAGGCCGCCTACGAAGTGAACGACCGCAATCCGCTGGGATCGGCTGCCGGCTATGGGTCATCGGCCCCCCTGGACCGCCGGCGCACCACCGAACTCCTGGGTTTTGGCTCGCTGGCCATCAATTCCATCTATGCCCAGATGGGCCGGGGCCGATGCGAACGGCAAGTGGCCTTTGCCTATGCCTGCCTGGCCGAGACCCTGGGAAAACTGGCCACCGACTGCTGCCTCTTCACCAGCCAGAACTTCGGCTTCCTGAAACTGCCCGATGCCTACACCACCGGCTCCAGCATCATGCCCCAGAAGAAGAACCCGGATGTGTTTGAACTGGTGCGGGCCCACTGCAACCGCCTGCAGGGTATCCCGAACGACATCCGGCTCATAACCGCCAACCTGCCCTCGGGCTATGCCCGTGACATGCAGGTGCTCAAGGAACTGTACCTGCCCCTCTTCGATGAACTGGACAGCTGCCTGGACATGCTCCTGTTTGCCCTTCCCGGGGTGGAAGTGAACCGCAGCCTCATGGAGAATCCGCTCTATCAGCAGGCTTTCTGCGTAGAGGAAGTGAACCGGCTGGTGCAGGAAGGCGTTCCGTTCCGGGATGCTTACCGCGAGGTGGGGATGAAGGTACAAAAAGGAGCCTTCCATTTTGAGGGAAAGCTCCATCATACGCATGTTGGCTCTATCGGCAACCTTTGCCTGGACGAGATTCGCGCCCGGTTTTTAGCGTTGGCTGGTAAATAGAGAAATAATGTTGAGGATAACCTCGTAGGCTTTCTCCATGCTCTCCAGGGGTACGAATTCCATTTTACCGTGGAAGTTGAGGCCGCCGGCGAAGATGTTGGGGCAGGGAAGGCCCTTGAAGGAGAGGTTGGCACCGTCGGTTCCGCCGCGGATGGGCTGGATCTTGGGCTTGACTCCGGCCATTTCCATGGCCTTTACGGCCTTCTCGATGATGTGGTAGTGGGGCTCTACCTGCTCTCTCATGTTGTAGTACTGGTCCTTCACCGTGAGGGTGACGGTGCCGGCGCCGTATTTCCCGTTGATGAAAGCGGCGGCTTTCTCGATGAATTCCTTTTTCTTTTCAAACTTGGCGCGGTCGTGGTCCCGGATGATGTAGGCGAAGTCCGCTTCCTCTACCGTTCCCTTGAAGGAAATGATGTGGAAGAAACCCTCGTAGCCCTCGGTGTATTCCGGGCGCTGGTCTACAGGTAGCAGGGCGTCGAACTCCTCACCGATGTGGATGGCGTTTCTCATCTTGCCCTTGGCGCTGCCGGGGTGCACGTTGCTGCCCTGGATATGAACCTTGGCACTGGCGGCGTTGAAGTTCTCGAACTCCAGCTCTCCAATTTCTCCGCCGTCCATGGTGTAGGCGTACTGGGCGCCGAACCTCTTGACGTCGAACTTGACTACGCCGCGGCCGATTTCTTCGTCGGGGGTGAAGCCAATCTTCACGGGGCCGTGCTTGAACTCGGGGTGCTCCACCATGTACTCAACCGCCTGCATGATTTCGGCCACGCCGGCCTTGTCATCGGCCCCAAGAAGGGTGGTGCCGTCGGTGGTGATGAGGGTCTGGCCCACAAAGTGCAGCATCTCGGGGAATTCCTCCGGCTTGAGCTGCAGGCCGGGGACGCCCTTGAGGTCTATGGCGCCGCCGTCGTAGTTCTCGATAATCTGCGGCTTGACGTCAGCGCCGCTGGCGTCGGGGGCGGTGTCTACATGGGCGATGAAGCCTACGGCCGGGACATCGGCCTCGATATTGGACGGGATGGAGGCCATCACATAGCCGTATTCGTCCAGGGTTACTTCCACGCCAAGGGCCTGGAGCTCGTCTCTGAGCATTTTGAGAAGGTCCCACTCCCTGGCAGCGGAAGGCTGCGACTCACTTTCTTCGTTGCTTTGGGTGTCTACGCTTACGTAGCGCAGAAAACGGTCTAGAATCTTTTCCATAGAAGGTATTTGTTGCCAGTACAAATGTACGAAAAATAGGTTATATTTGTACAAATAAAAGTATTATGGAAGAAAAGAAACCCCTCTCCCTTCCGGAGAACGCGCACCGGGAGCTCAAGGCCGGTGAAGAGTACCGCCCCATCCTGGACCCCGCACAGAAATATGCCGAGGCTACGCCGTATTCGGTGGCCGTGGGCATCCTCATGGTCATTCTGTTCAGCGCCGCAGCGGCATACCTGGGCCTCAAGGTGGGTCAGGTGTTCGAGGCTGCCATTCCCATTGCCATCATCGCGGTGGGGCTTACCGGCGCTCTGGGCCTCAAGCAGGGGCTTTCCCAGAACGTGATTATCCAGAGTATCGGCGGCTGCAGCGGTGCTGTGGTGGCCGGCGCCATCTTCACCCTGCCCGCCATTTATATCCTGGGCGTTGAGGTGAGTTTCTGGCAGATGGCCCTGAGTTCGCTCCTTGGAGGTGTGCTGGGCATTCTGTTCCTCATTCCGTTCCGTAAATACTTTGTGAAGGAGATGCACGGGAAGTACCCCTTCCCGGAGGCAACTGCCACCACGCAGGTACTCATCAGCGGCGAAGGCGGCGGCTCCAGCGCCAGAACGCTCATTACGGCCGGCCTCATCGGCGGGCTGTACGACTTTGCCGTGGCCACCTTCGGCACCTGGGCTGAGACCGTCTCCACTACGGTCATGGGCTGGGGCGCCGCCCTTGCGGACAAAGCCAAACTGGTCCTGAAGATGAACACCGGCGCGGCCGTGCTGGGCCTGGGCTATATCATCGGCCTTAAATATTCCTTCATCATCTGCTGCGGCTCCTTCCTGGTGTGGCTCGTGATTATCCCGCTCATGAACCTTATCTGGGGCGGAGACGTGCTGGACCTGATGGGAACGGGTATCGCTTCCACCGTGGGCCAGATGGCTCCGGAGGAGATTTTCAAGACGTATGCCCGTCACATCGGCATTGGCGGCATTGCGACGGCCGGTATCATCGGCATTGTCAAGAGCTTCGGCGTCATTAAGAGCGCTGCCGGCCTGGCCGTGAAGGAGTTCCGCCGCAAACCCGGCACCCTGGACGAGAAAGCCGTGCGTACGGAGGAGGACCTTCCCATGAAGACGGTGGTCTTCGGCGTTGTCATCGCCCTTCTCTGCATTTTCGCCTTCTTCGCCTTTGGCGGGGTGGTCAACAATATCTGGCAGGCGCTGGTGGGCCTTGTGATTGTGGCCGTGGTGAGCTTCCTGTTCACGACGGTGGCAGCCAACGCCATTGCCATCGTGGGCTCCAACCCCGTGAGCGGCATGACGCTCATGACCCTTATCATCGCTTCCCTCATCCTGGTGGCTGTGGGCCTCAAGGGCAATACCGGCATGGCTGCGGCCCTGGTGATTGGCGGCGTGGTTTGCACGGCCCTTTCGGTGGCCGGCTCCTTCATCACAGACCTCAAGATCGGTTACTGGCTGGGCTCCACGCCCAAGGTGCAGGAAGGCTGGAAGTTCCTGGGCGTAGCGGTATCGGCCGTCACCGTGTGCGGTGTCATGCTGGTGCTCAACAAGACGTATGGCTTCACCGGAGACGAGGCCCTGGTTGCGCCCCAGGCCAATGCCATGGCGGCCGTTATCCAGCCCATGTTCAGCGGCGGCGGCGCTCCCTGGCTGCTGTACGGCATTGGCGCGGTCATCGCCCTGGTGCTCAATTTCTGCAAGGTTCCCGCCCTGCCGTTTGCCCTGGGCATGTTCATCCCCATCGACCTCAACCTGCCCCTCCTCGTGGGCGGCGCCATCTCCTGGTTTGTGAGCACCCGTTCCAAGGATGCCGCCGTAAACAGCGCGCGCATGGAGAAGGGTACCCTCATCGCTTCCGGCTTCATTGCCGGCGGTGCCCTCATGGGTGTGGTGAGCGCCATCCTGCGGTTTGCCAACGTAGACCTGTACATGACGCAGTGGGCGGCAAACTACGGGGAGGCTGTGGCCATTGTCCCGTTCCTCGCCATTATTGGCTATATGGTGTACGCTTCCATGAAAAAGGAGTAGAACCTCTCGCGATTTTTTCGTAAATTTGTGTCCACAAACCTAATCACTGTGAACGCAAACGAATTTGATGTCATTATCATTGGCGGAGGTATCACCGGAGCCGGCACGCAGCGTGACTGCGCCATGCGCGGGCTAAGGACCCTTCTGATAGAACGTTCCGACATTGCTACCGGCGCTACGGGCCGTAACCATGGCCTGCTGCACTCCGGTGCACGCTATGCGGTCAACGACCCCGAAAGCGCAGAGGAATGCATTAAAGAGAACATGATTCTCCGCCGCATTGCAGCCCATTGCATCGACGAGACCGACGGCCTGTTCATCACCCTGCCGGAAGACGACCTCGCTTACCAGCAAACCTTCGTGGATGCCTGCCGCCGTGCGGGCATCGGCGCAGAGGTCATCGACCCCGAACTGGCCCGGCGCATGGAGCCTTCCGTGAACCCGGACCTCATCGGCGCCGTCAAGGTGCCGGACGGCAGCGTAGACCCCTTCCGCCTGTGCGCGGCCAATATGCTGGACGCCAAACTCCGCGGCGGCCAGGTGCGCCTGCACACGGAGGTGACGGGCTTCATCAAGGAGGGAAACACCATCAAGGGTGTGCACACCGTGAACCGCCAGACGGGAGAGAAGGCCGATTACTATGCGCCCGTCACCGTCAATGCCTGCGGTATCTGGGGGCAGCACATCGCGGAACTCGCCGGCGTGAAGGTGGGCATGTTCCCGGCCAAGGGAGCCCTCCTCATCTTCGCCCACCGCGTCAATAACGTCGTCATCAACCGTTGCCGCAAGCCGGCCAACGCCGATATCCTGGTGCCGGGAGACACGGTCTGTGTCATCGGCACAACTTCTACGCGCATCCCCTTCGAGGAATGCGACCACGTTGCCGTGACCCCCGACGAAGTCACGCTCCTTATTACCGAAGGCGCCAAACTGGCACCGTCGCTCTCCTCTACCCGCATCCTCCGCGCTTATGCCGGCGTGCGTCCGCTGGTGAGCGCCGACGACGATCCGTCGGGCCGAAACATCTCCCGCGGCATCGTGTGCCTGGACCATGAAACCCGTGACGGCCTCAAGGGCTTTATCACCATTACGGGCGGCAAGCTCATGACCTACCGCCTCATGGCCGAAATCGCTACCGATGCCGTGTGCCGCAAGCTGGCCATTGAGAAGGCCTGCGAGACGGCCGACATTCCGCTTCCGGGCTCGGAAGAGAAATCCTACGAGGCCGTGGCGCAGAAGATCTGGGAAGCGCCCACTACCGCCCAGAAGGCGGCTGCCTCCCGTATGGGTACCCGCGCCAGCCGTATCCGTACCGGCAACAAGCGGGACGACGCCCTCATCTGCGAATGCGAGGAAGTGTCGGTGGGGGAAATCAACGCCGCCATCGACCGTCTGGAAGTGAGCACCCTCACGGACCTTCGCCGGCGCACCCGCGTGGGCATGGGTACCTGCCAGGGTGAGTTCTGCGCCTGCCGTGCCGCCGGCCTTCTGGCCAAGGCGCATGGCTGCATCGAGCGCGAAAGGAAAGACCTGGAAGACTTCCTCCAGGAGCGCTGGAAGGGCAACTTCCCCATCGGCTGGGGAGACACCCTCCGGGAAGCCGAATATACACAGTGGGTCTATAAACACGTACTGGGCCTATGAAATTCGATACTGTCATCATAGGTGGCGGCCTGGCCGGCATGGTAGCCGGCATCACCCTGGAGAAAGCAGGAAAGAAAACCGTCATCATCAGCACCGGGCAAAACGCCCTGCATTTTTTCTCGGGCAGCTTTGAATCCCTTCAGGAGCCCGAGCAGCGCATCGTGGACCTCTTCTCCGAGGCCGGTGTGCGGCTTCACTACAGTCCCGGCGTGCGCCTGATGCCGCTGGGCACTTTCCGGGAATCGGCCCTCGCGCTGGAAGACATCGACATCTTCCCGTCGGCCCAGTTTGCCCGGAAGGTCCTCATCGTGAACTTCCTGGGCTACCACGATTTCTTCTCTTCTTTCCTGGCCGATGGCCTGGAGAAGCAGGGCATGAGCTGCCGGGTGCGCTTTTTGAACCTGCCGGAGATGGAGAAACTGGAGCAGAGCCCCAGCGAAATGCGCTCTGTCCAGATTGCCCGCACCATGGACCGCGTATGGGAGAAGGTGGTGCAGGAGGTGCGCGTGCTGCTCAAGGACGAGGACACCGTGGTGCTGCCGCAGGTCTTCGGCCTGCAGGATATGTCCGTACCCGGCCGTATCCGCCAGGGCATTCCCGCCCGCGTCGTATTTGCGGGCACGCTGCCGCCGTCGGTTCCCGGCCTCCGTACCCAGATTCTCCTCAAGCAGCGTTACCAGCTGCTGGGAGGTACTTATTTCATGGGAGACGAGGTCGTACGCGCCCACATGCATGACGGCGTGGTGCATTCGGTGGCAACCAAAAACCTGGACAACCACTACATTGAAGGAGACCACTTTATCCTGGCTACGGGGGGCTATTTCTCCAAGGGACTGGTGTCCAACCCCTTCCAGGTGTTCGAGCCGGTCTTCGGCCTCGACGTGGAGTACAACGAAGACCGCAACGCCTGGTACAATCCCGCGTTCAAGGAGGACCAGCCTTATATGCATTTTGGCGTCAAGGCCGACGAAAACCTCCATGCCCTGAAGGACGGACAGCCTGTGGAGAACCTCTATGTGGCCGGCTCTGTCCTGGGGAGCAACCGTCCCGAGTTTGGTACAGCCGCCGGTAAGGCTGTCCGTACGGCCCTGAAGGCCGCCGATGAGATTCTTAAGGCATGAAACTACAAGAGTATACAGAATCCAAGCACAACTTTGAGGAGTGCATGAAGTGCACGGTGTGTACCGCTTACTGCCCCGTGCTGCAGGCCAATCCGCTCTATCCCGGCCCCAAGCAGGCCGGCCCCGACGGCGAACGCCTGCGTCTGAAGGACCCCTACTTCTTTAACCAGGCCCTCAAGTACTGCCTTAACTGCAAGCGCTGCGAGGTGGCCTGCCCGTCGGGCGTGAATGTGGCGGACCTTATCCAGAGCGCCCGCATCAAATACGACCACACCCCGCCCAAACTGCGGGATGTCATGCTGGCCAACACCGACTTCATGGGCAAGCTGGCCCGTCCGTTCGCGCCCATCGTGAACGGGGTTACGGGTCTGGGCATCACCAAGACAGTGCTGGACGCTACGCTCAAGATTGACCATCACCGCACCTTCCCTAAGTACAGCGGCACCAGCTTCGAGGGCTGGCTCAAGCGTCATAGGAAGGAGCAGGCGGCGTTCCCGGAGCAGGTGGCCTACTTCCATGGCTGCTTTGTGAACTACAACTATCCCCAGCTGGGCAAGGACCTCGTGAAGGTGCTCAATGCCCTGGGGGTGGGCGTACAGCTGCTGGAAAAGGAGAAGTGCTGCGGCATCGCCCTCATTGCCAACGGCATGTCGGCCCAGGCCCGGAAGCATGCGGAGCACAATGTGGAGCAGCTGCGGCAGGCCGTCACCGGGAAGGGACTCAAGGTGGTCACCACTTCCTCTACCTGCACGCTCACCATGCGGGAAGAGTATCCCAACCTGCTGGGGGTGGACAATGCCGATGTCCGTGAATCCCTCCTCCTGGCCACCCGTTTCATCTACGAGAAACTGGAAAAAGGGGCCCAGCTCCGTTTCAAGCCCGGCTATCATAAGAAAGTTGCCTACCATACCCCCTGCCATCTGGAAAAGATGGGCTGGGGCATCTTCTCCCAGAAGCTGCTTCAGATGATCCCCGGCGTGGAGTTCACGCTTCTCGACAGCAACTGCTGCGGCATCTCGGGAACCTATGGCTTCAAGAAAGAGAATTACGAGGTTTCCCAGGCCATTGGCGAGCCCCTCTTCGCCCAAATCCGTTCCGTGAATCCGGAGGTGGTTGCCTGCGACTGCGAAACCTGCAAGTGGCAGATTGAGATGAGCACCGGTTACACCGTCATGAACCCCATCTCCATTTTAGCGGAAGCAATAGAATCATAATAACCATGTTAAAATTCCTTCAGCAGCCGGCCTACCTTCCGGCTCAGACCGGCCCGGAGGCCGATGCCAAGTACAAGCGCATGCGCCTGCAGGTTTTTGTGGGCGCGTTCATCGGCTATGCCGGTTTCTATCTGGTTCGCAAGAACCTTTCCATGGCTATTCCGGCTATGGCGGCCCTGGGTTTTGCCAAGACCGAACTGGGCTTTGTGCTGGGCCTCAATGCCGCAGCCTATGCCCTGTCCAAGTTCCTTATGGGCAGTGTGAGCGACCGCTCCAACGCCCGCGCCTTCCTGCCGCTGGGCCTTATCCTTACGGCCATTTCCATGTGCTTCATGATTGTGCCCATCCAGTTTATCGGGGCCGACCACAAGGCACTGGCCATCCTGGTGATGGGTATTCTCAACTGCCTGGTGGGCTGGTTTAACGGAATGGGCTGGCCTCCCTGCGGCCGCGTCATGACGCACTGGTTCTCCGTGAGCGAGCGAGGCACCATGATGAGTATCTGGAACTGCGCGCACAATGTGGGCGGTGCCCTGGTGGGCCCCATGGCTACTTATGGAGCCGTGTGGTTCGGCAGCTGGTTCTATGGTTCGCATACGGAGCTGTACTTCCTCATCGGCACATTTGCATTCCCGGCGGCTGTCGCCCTTCTGATTGCCCTTCTGGCCTATGTCCTGCTGCGCGATACGCCCCAGTCCTGCGGCCTTCCTTCGGTTGAGGCCTGGCGCAACGACTACCCCAAGAACTACTCCGAGAAACACGAGAAGACCCTCACCACCCGTGAAATCTTCTTCCAGTATGTGCTCAACAACAAGTTCCTGTGGTTCATCGCCCTGTCCAATGCCTTCGTGTACATGGTGCGTTACGGCTGCCTGGACTGGGCGCCTACCATCCTCACGGAAAAGGGCATTGACCTCAAGAGCGCCGGCTGGGCCTACTTCGCCTACGAGTTCGCCGCCATTCCCGGTACGCTCCTTTGCGGCTGGCTCTCCGACAAACTGTTTAAGGGCAAGCGCGCCCTTCCTACCATCCTCTTCATGGGACTGGTGCTGGTGTTCATCGTGCTCTACTGGCAGTTTATCGACAACCTTACCATGGTCATCATCTGCCTTATCGGCATCGGCTTCTTCATCTACGGCCCTGTGATGCTCATCGGCGTACAGGCCCTGGATCTGGCTCCCAAGAACGCTGCCGGCACGGCCGCCGGCCTCACCGGCTTCTTTGGCTATTTCCTCGGCACCTTCATCCTGGCCAACACGGTCATCGGCTGGGTGGCTCAAACCTTCGGCTGGAGCTGGACCTTCCTGCTCCTTGTCGCCGCCTGCCTCCTCTCCATGTTCTTCATGGGCCTCACCCTCAAGGAAGAGAGCAAATAGCGTTGATGTGTAATCGCCTGAGTTTCAGGCGAATATAGAATGTCGGGTGCACCGCGCGGTGCACCCGACAATTTGTAAATAGCTCAGCCGCAGCGAGTTATGCCTTGGCTAGAAAACCAGCAGGAAGAGGCCGGCGGCGAGGCAGGCACCCAGCATGGGGCCGGCGACGGGGACCCAGCTGTAGGACCAGCCGCTGTCCCGCTTGCCTTCGATGGGAAGCACGGCGTGGGCGCAGCGGGGGCTGAGGTCGCGGGCGGGGTTCATGGCGTAGCCGGTGGTGCCGCCGAGGGACATGCCGAGGGCCATGATGACGCAGGTGACGGGCCAGGCGCCGAGGGCTCCGGTCTGGGCCGATACGGGCCCTGCCAGGAAGGCATTGCCCTGTGTGCCCAGCGCCAGGATGAGGAACACCAGAATGCAGGTGGCAATGAACTCGGAGAGGAAGTTGCGCCAGGGATTCCAGATGGCAGGCATGGTGCAGAAGGTGCCCAGCATGGTGTCGGGCTGGTCTGCCGTGGCCTTGTAGTGGTCTTTATAGAATACGTATACCAGAACGGCGCCCACAAAGCCGCCCAGCATCTGGGCCACGATGTAGCCGCACACCTGTGCCCAGGCGAACTTGCCGGCAATGGCAAGGCCCAGCGTTACGGCCGGGTTGAGGTGGGCGCCCGATACGGGGCCGGCAACGAGTACGCCCATCATGACGGCGAGGCCCCAGGCCAGGGAAATGACCACCCAGCCGGCGCCCTGCGCCTTGGATTTGTTCAGGGAGCAGGCGGCGCATACACCGTCGCCGAAGAGCACCAGGATCAGGGTGCCCAGAAATTCGAATACGTAAGGGTTCATTGTATTGTTCTTTTAATTGCATCGGCCCAGCCGCTTTTGACGGCTTCCACGGAAGCGCCGGACGGCGTGAACGTGCGTTCGGCCTTCCACTGTTTCTTGATTTCGTCCAGCGAACTCCAGAATCCCACGGCGAGGCCGGCCAGGTAGCAGGCACCCATGGCGGTGGTTTCGGTGATTTGCGGCCGGATGACGGCGGTGTCCAGGATATCGGCCTGGAACTGCATCATGAGGTTGTTGCGGGAGGCGCCGCCGTCCACTTTGAGCTCCGACAGCTTTACGCCGGCGTCCTTTTCCATGGCCTGCACAATGTCCATGGTCTGGAAAGCGATGCCTTCCAGTGCCGCGCGGGCAATGTGGGCCGATGTGGTGCCGCGGGTGATACCGCAGATGACACCGTGGGCGTACTGGTCCCAATAGGGGGCGCCCATGCCGGTGAGGGCCGGCACAAAGTAGACGCCGCCGTTGTCGGGCACGCTGGCCGCGAGGGCTTCAATATCGGCCGATGACCGGATGATGCCCAGGCCGTCCCGCAGCCACTGGACCACCGAGCCGCCCACGAAGATGGAACCCTCAAGGGCATAGTTGACGGTTTCGCCGATTTTCCACGCTACCGTGGTGAGGAGGTTGTTCTTCGAAAGGATGGGCTTGGTGCCGGTGTTCATGAGGAGGAAGCAGCCGGTGCCGTAGGTGTTCTTTACGCTGCCGGGCTGGGTGCACATCTGGCCGAAGAGGGCCGCCTGCTGGTCTCCGGCAATGCCGGCGATGGGAACCTCGTGTGCGAAGATGGTGGTCTTGGTGTGACCGTACACTTCCGAGGAAGATTTCACGGTGGGCATCATGGAAACCGGAATGTCCAGAAGTTCCAGGAGTTCCTGGTCCCATTCCAGCGTGTTGATGTTGAACAGCATGGTGCGGGAAGCATTGGAAACGTCCGTAATGTGGACTTCCCCGCGCGTGAGCTGCCATACCAGCCAGCTGTCTACCGTACCGAAGCGCAGCTTGCCGGCCCGGGCTTTCTCGCGGGCGCCCGGAACGTTGTCCAGGATCCATTTGATCTTGGTGCCGGAGAAATACGCGTCTATGATAAGGCCCGTCTTCTCGCGGATCTTTTCCACCAGCCCGCGGGCCTTGAGCTCGTCGCAGAAGGCCGATGTGCGGCGGTCCTGCCACACGATGGCGTTGTACACGGGAACGCCCGTTTCGGCGTCCCACACGATGGTGGTTTCCCGCTGGTTGGTAATGCCGATGGCCGCGATGTCCTTCCCGCCAATGCCAATCTTGGAGATGGCCTCGGCAATGACGCCGGCCTCCGACGACCAGATTTCCATGGGATTGTGCTCCACCCATCCCGGCTGCGGGAAGTGCTGGGTGAATTCCATCTGGGCCACGGAGCAGATGTTGCCCTCGTGGTCGAAGACAATGGCCCGGGAAGAGCTGGTTCCCTGGTCCAGGGCCAGAATGTAATTTGCGCTCATGTTATTTTACGATATAACCACATGCCTCCCCGTCCGGATAGGAACCGAGTTGGATCATGTTCTTGACAGTCTTAAGGAAATTGGACACCTTGAAGATGTAGGTTTCGGGATCTTTCTGGTAAGAGTTGGCATGCACGGCGCCGTGGCACACATACATTTCCTTGTAACCCTGTTTCTTGGCATCGAAATTCATCTGCAGGTGGCTGAAGGGGACGAAGTCGTCGGCGTCTCCGTGGATGAACAGCATGGGGACGGTGCTCTTTTCCAGCTGTTTCACCGAGGAAGCCTCCCAGAAACTCCATCCATATTCTTTCTTGGTAACCAGGCTGGCGCTTTGCAGGATGTCCGGCGGAATGAAGCCGAAACTCTGTTTGCGGGTGTTGTTGAACTGGAGCACGACGGAGGCATAGCCGCAGTCTTCCACGACGCACTTCACATAGTCGGGCAGCGGGTCTCCGCTGGCCATCATAACCGTGGCGGCGCCCATCGATACTCCGTGCAGCACCATAAAGTTGTCCTGGAACAGTTCGTGGGCGATGGGAATCCATTTTTCGATGTCGTAGCGGTCGTACCAGCCCATCTGGATTTCGTCACCCTCGGAATAACCGTGGTACTGCAAGTCCGGGAACAGGACGTTGTAGTTGAGGATGTCGCGGTACATACGCACCAGGTACAGGAAGACGAGGTGGTTGTCCGTGTAGCCGTGCACCACGATGGCGGTGCCGTTGGCCTGGGCCGGGTTGGCGGCGGGCACGTAGCAGGCGTGGATCTTTTTGTCGTCCCAGCTGGTGGTCCAGGTGTCCTTGAGGACGCCCTGGGCCTTGAGGTTGTCGTACCAGGCCGTGCTGCCGGGCAGCAGGGAATCGGCCTTATGCCTTGTGCGCTCGATGTCGTCCACCCCATGCGGGGTGGGCGTGAGGGCGTAGTGGGCCATGAAGCGGCCGGCTACGCAGCTGCTGAGGGATGCCGCCGCAAGGAGGATGGCGGCGGCGTGGAGAAGTCTTTTCATATCAGAAAATGTAATTTAGGCCGATACTGATGCCCAGGCCTTCACCATCGGCCTTGTTGAGGCTCTTGCCCAGCTCAAAGCTGATGTTGAAGTTCTGGTTCATGATAACGTGCAGGCCGGCGCCGGCGCTCATGTGGAGCTTCTCGGCCTGTCCGGTGTAGAGGTCCTTCACCTTGAGGTCCGTGCCGTCCGGAAGGGTTGCGACCTTGTCTTCAACGGTTCCGAGCCCCTTCAGCTGCTCCTGGCGGTAAGGCTGCACCACCATGCCCAGGTCGAAGAACGGATTGGTTGCCAGGATGAAGTTCTGGTTGAAGAGCTTGAAGCGGGCAAAGCTCCAGCGCAGTTCGAAGTTGCCCCAGGCATAGCCGTTACCCAGAAGGCGGTTGATGATTACGCCGCGGAGTGTGGTGTTGCCGCCCAGGCCGTCGGTGATGATTTTCTTGCGGTTGATGGGCATGATGGTCTGGAGGGTATAGAACGGGGCATTTCCGGCCAGGAGGCCCTGATAGGCCACATGTCCGCCAAAGACCAGGCGGTCCGGCACCAGCGTGAAGAACTGCTTGTAGTGGACCGCCAGTTTTAGGTAGTCGTTCCGGTAGCCGCTGCGGTCCCCGTTCAGGATATCCGGTGAGCCGTAGAAGAAGAGCTCCAGATTGGAGCCGCGGCTGGGATTGTTCTCGTGGTCGCGGGTGTCGTAAACGACGCCGGCCTTGAATTCCAGGTGGTGACCGCCATCTTTTTCCTCGACGGGAATGACCTGGTTGTTGACATAGACATCATAGAGGGAGATGTCGGTGGCGGGGTCTCCGCTGAGGTCCTTGTTCTCTGCGTGTCCTACCTTGTACATATTATAGGCAAGGCCGCCTACCCAGCCCCAGTTGCTGTTGCCTATCTTGCCCTGGGCGGTGAGTTCAAAGCGGAGGTCGTCCCGGCGGAACAGGTACAGGCCCTGGCCGTTCACGATTTTGTTCATGGAGTGGATATAGCGAGCCGGGGCACCGTTGAATCCGTAGAAGCCGCTGGTCTTGTTGCCCAGGTAGGTGAGGTCTGCAGAGACGCGGATGCCGGGAATGAGGTATTTGCTGTCAAAGTAAGCGTGGAGTACAGAGTTTCCTTTGGTGTATCTGGAGACTTCTACGTTGGCTTTCCAAATGTAGTCCGGGTAGGTGGAACCGTCTCCGTACCAGAAGATGTCCGAAAGGAGGCCGTACTGCATGCCCAGGTCGGAAGAGAAGCCGACAGCCGGGAGGGGGCCGAAGTTGATACCTTTTTTAATGATTTCGCCTTTCTGTTTTTCCTGTGCGGCTGCCGGGAGGCAGATGGCAGCCATAAGAAGGATGGAAAAAAGTTTTTTCATGTAAGGAAGTTATTTTTAGTATACGTTATCTCCTATTATATATGGCATCACAAAGCTACGAAAAAAATATTTTCAAAAAAAGTTAAAAAAAATTTGTCAGGAGAAAAAAAGTTACTACCTTTGCAGTCCCGTTCGAAACGGGGTAGTTCATTGACAATACTGAGAGAATAGATTAGAGGTAAAGCAAAAGATAGAATTTAGTCTGTAAACTTATACGGATTTTTTCGTAAAAGATTGTGGACTACAATTTCAATAGGCAAGAGCAAACGAATAGAAATATTCGTGATTCACACGCGGAAGGGCCTGCGGGCCTGGAAGCGTACAAGAGAAAGGAACGAAGAGCGAACGGAGGATGCCTAGGCTATCCAGAGGCGATGAAAGACGTGGTAAGCTGCGAAAAGGCTCGGGGAACTGCAAACAGGTTTTGATCCGAGCATCTCTGAATGGGGCAACCCACATGGTTGAAGACCATGTACACTCGTGAGAGTGGGCGAACCTGGGGAACTGAAACATCTTAGTACCCAGAGGAAAAGAAAGAAAAGTCGATACCCTGAGTAGTGGCGAGCGAAAGGGGCAGAGCCTAAACCGGTGCGTTTACGGACGTGCCGGGGTTGTAG
>JAEEGK010009529.1_pt1 | contig 22646 bp, 18 predicted proteins | sample 8958771 | NCBI WGS metagenome assembly JAEEGK01 (sample SAMN16246547, study PRJNA631951) | gut metagenome | biome: gut microbiome; feature: rumen; material: SC-attached | host: Bos | place: Iran: Karaj | collected 2018-10 | reverse complement strand
AATTACCATCTTTAAGTTCTTTTCTATTATTTAATATATCATTTAAAATTTTTGAAAAAGAATCATCTTTACTTCTTTTTGTAAATAAATTGTATTTTGTATTATCTAATTCGGAATTTTCCAAAGAAAGAGTCATCTTACTTGCAGTATTTTCTATTAAATTTTTTATTTTTTCATCAAATATTGTTTTATTATTTGTTGTATTATCAAAAGAAATTAAAGAATTTTCTTTTATTTTTTCTGTCTCTTCATTTTTACTAAGAGATTCATAATTTTTTTTATAAAAAATTTCTGCTTTTAAATTACCGTTGCTTTGAAGAATTTTTGTCATTTTAAAATTTCTTAAAAAAGGTTTGCAAAAAAATAAATAGTAGTTTTTATAATAATCACTTAATTTTGGAATTTTTGATAAGCTTTCATCATGATAATAAAATCTTTTTAAGAAATCATCATAATTATATATATATTGATATTCTTTAAATAAAGTATTAAAAGCACTTTTTTTATTATAGAAAATTTGATTTAAATATAAAAAATTTTTATCTTCTTCAATATCACTATATTTTAAAGATAACATTCTTAATAATTTTCTTGGGTCATGAACTAAAAGATATGCTTCTAATTTCGTATTTACCGAATTTATAGAAGACATTTTAAACTTATTATATTAATTTAAAAAAAAGATTAAAATTTAAAAAAAATGACATCGAACAAAAAATATTATATCAAATTTTGAAAATTTCTTATAAATTAATCTATTATACCAAAATATTATTATATTTAATATTATAAACATTTATCATTTTTTCCAATTTATGTTGTGAATTATGAAGAATTTAATAATGTTTATTAATCACGAAAAAAAAATTAATATCTGTAACATTCATAATATCAAAACTAATTAAATCTAATTTAGCTTATTAAAGCAATTATTGAACATTATCATTCATTGTAATAACATGAGAAGTATTAAAATGAGATAAATATAAATCTTTAAGTTGTTCAAATTCATTTAACATCTTTCCCATTTTTTATCATTCAAAGTATTAAATATTTAAAGAACAACAATTATAAAACATATCATTCTTATCGTAATATTATCAATATTAAAAATAAATGAATTAATTCAATTAAAGAAGAACATTTAGAAAAAATGCCTGTTATAACAATAACTTTAAAAGTATTAAAACTGTGTATTTTTAATTCTATTAAAGAAGAACAATTATAAAACATACTATTCATATTTTTAATATTTGAAGTATTTAAATAAGGTAAATATAATTCAATTATTGAAAAACAAATCTATAAATGATAAACATTGATAATCATAAAAAATTTGAATTGTGTTTGTTGATGTTTTTTCCATTTTATTGTTATACAATATTTTCCTTCTTTTTTAAATTTGTATTTAATGAAAAATATATTTTATTTCCATTTATATATAATTCACATAATTCTTTTATATCTTTTTTCTTCTTATTTTCCGTATTGAAATTTATTATCCTTATCAAAATAATTTATTATTTGAATAGGAATATGTAATTATATAAAATTTTATTATCCTTTTTCTTTTTTATATAAAAGATTTTTTTTTATTTCAATTTTTAAAACGATTTATAATTTTATTGAGAAATAATATATTTTTTAGTTTTATATTATTTTAATATAATTATTTATATTTAAATGTTTATATTTTTTATTTTAAAGTTTTCAAATATTTTTGATTTGTTTGATTTAAATGATTTTTTATAATTTTCAACTTCTTGATTTTTATCATTAAAAAAATTTAAATTTCCAATATTACTTTTATAATTACTAAAATTTGAATTTTCTGTATAATATAAATTATCATTTCTTTTAAATAAAATATTTTTTATTTTAAAATTATTATTATTATTACAAACATCAATATAATTTAAATTTCTTTTATTTGGTTTTGTTATATTATTTATTTTTTTATAAAAAGAAATACTTTTATCATTATTTTCATTAAAAAAAATTCTAGGTTCTTTAATTTGAAATTCTGGTCTACTAAAAATATCATTTTTTTTACTTAGTGAATTAATTTTTAAATTATTTTTTATTTTAGTAATTTGATAAATTCTAAAAATTTTATCTATTAATTTTTTTTTTTCTTCACCAAAAACTTTATTATAATTTTTATTAACATATTCTTGAGGTTGAATAAAACTTTTATTATTATTTTTTAAATTTAAATTTTTACTTTTTGATAAATTAATTTTTAAATTTGATGATTTACTTCTTTGAAATGATTGATTATTAATTGTATTTACAGGTGAAATATCTTTTAAATTTTTTTTTTCAATATTATTATCATAAAAATGATAATTTAAAGGACTAGATAATGTTTGTTCTAAAGGAGTTGAAAATGTTCTTTCTAAAATTTTTTGAAAATGAGAATATTTATTTGAAGTTATATTCTTATTATCTTTTTTGTTTGCTTTTATTGATGAATAATTATCTAAAGACATAATATCTAAGTTTATATTATTTTCTTTATTTTTAAACATTTTTGAAAAATCATTTTTACCAAAAATATATGATTGACTAGTTTTTAATCTATTATTCTTGTTATATATTTCCATTAAATTTAAATAAATTTTAATTTTTTAAATACATATTTTTTTTATATTTTTTAAAATAAAAAATTTATTCTCTTTATTCTGTATATTTATTAATTAACGTTATTTTGATTAAAATAATAATATAAAACTCACCAAAATTCATTTTTATTTAACATAATTTGATACCCATAAATAATATTATTACATATATAATATTACTTTAATTTTTTTACAACTCTTTTTTTTGAATGTTTAATTATATTTTTATACACATTATTTTCTTAGATTTTTTTTTTAATAAATGATTAAATATTAATTTTTTCGAAAAATTACTTTTGTGTACAATATTTGGGCTACCTATTTCTTTACGAATAATACACCTATTTACACTATTTTTATAATTGTTTAATTTTTTTCCTATATTTAAACTTTTGGAATTTTTTATATTTAAGATTTTTTTTTTTTTTGAATAAATTTTTTCATCTGATAAATTTAATTTTTCTTCTTTACTTTTTATAATTAAATGTAAAGGAGAAGGACTTTTTCTTTCTTTTTTTGGATGAAGTCTTGGAACAAAATTAAACTTTTTAATGGAAAAACATTCCTGAGAAATATTATCAAAAAATTTTAATTCCATGGTATGAAATATTATTTTATATAATATTTATTAATTAATATCGTTATAAAAAAATAATTATTTCACTCCCAATTAAATCAATTTTTAATAATTATAATAAACCAAAATTAATAAATAAATTTAAATAAATTATCCTTATTCATCATCTTCATCTTCTTCTTCTTCATCCTCATCATCATCTTTTTTAATATCAGGTTTTTTAACAACAGTAATTTTTTCTTCTTTCTTTTCTTTTTCTTCTTTTTTTTCTTTTTCAACTTTTTTTTCTCCAACATTTAAAGCTTCTTTATCTTTCATTCTTTGTAAATATTGAACACTTTTATCAATATAATCTTGTTCATTTTCTTCATAATTATCTTTATTATCATTAAAATTCTTTTTGGAAATTTCTAATAATTTCCAAACAGAATTATCATCACTTCTATTTTCATATAAAGATAAAGCATTATTAATACTAAACAGAACATTATTATTATCTAAATTATAAGCTTTTTCAAAAAATTCAAGAGCTTCTTTTTTTTTTTTTAAACAATCAAATGAATTTCCTTTTGAATTAAAAGCATTTGCAAATTCTGGTTCTTTTTCTAAACATTTATCATAACATTTAATTGCTTCTTCATAGTTTTTCTCAATATGATATATTTGACCTAAATATAAAAGTGCTTTTGGATTTTCTCCATCTTGTTTTAATATTTCATTAAATATTTCTTTTGCTTCATCTAACTTTTTTTGTTTCAATAAATTTATTCCTTTCATTAATAATATATTTAAATCATTTAATTTATCATTTTTAATTGATTCATCAAATTCATTTTTTGCTTCTTCATATTTTCCTTGATTAAATAATACTATTCCTTTATTAAAATGTACTTCTTTATTGTTTGGATTTTCTTTTATTGCTTTATCATAATTTTCTATTGCAACATCTTTATTTTTTAAATTATATTCTGAATTACCTTTTCCAAATAAAGCCTCAAAATTTTTTTCATCATCTTTTAAAACTTCATCGTAACTTTCAGAGGCTTCTTTAAATCTATTTAATTTATATTCAGCAAAAGCTTTATTTAATTTAGCATTAATATCTTTTTTATTTTTTTCTATTGCTTTATTAAAATAATTTATTGCTTCTTCATAATTTTCTTCTCTTAAAGAAATATTTCCTAAACCATTATTTCCATTTGGAAAATCTTCTTTTAATTCTAAAGATTTATTAAATAAATCTTTTGCTTCTTTATTGTTATTTAATTGAAATTGAATAACTCCTCTATTAAAATAACTTATATAATCTTTATCATTTAATTCATTTGATTTTTCATAAGATTTTAATGCTTCGTTTGGTTTATTTAAATTAGATAAAATATATCCTTTTATAAAATGACAATGAGGATTGTCTTCTTTTATATTTATTGCTTCATTTATTTCTTTTAAAGCTTCTTCAAAATCTTTTTTCTCAATTAATAATTCACTTTTATAAATATGGGGATTAATATTATTTGAATCAATTTCAATACATTTATCATAACAATTAATAGCATCATCAATATTATTTTCATTTTCTAAACATTGTCCTTTATAAAAATAAGATTCTAAATGTTTATCATTTTTATTAATTGAATTATCAAAAGATTTAATAGCTTCATCAAATTTATTATTTTCTCTTAAAGCTAATCCTTTCTTATAATCATATTCATTATTTTCTGGATCTAATTCAATACATTTATCATATGATTCAATAGCTTCATCATATTTTTTTAATATATAATATATATGTCCTTTTGCATCATAAGCTTCTATATATTTCTCATTAGATTCTATTGCTTTATTTAAATTATTTAATGATTCTTCATAATTTTTTTTTGTTTCATAACATAAAGCTAAATTTAAATATGCATTTGGAAAATCTTTATTTATTTTTATACATTTTTCATATGCTTCTATTGCTTCATCTATTTGATTTAATTCTTTTAATGAATTTCCTTTATAATAATAAGCAACATAATTATCTGGATCTAAATTTAATGTTTCATCAAATGATTTTATTGCATCTTCATATTTTTTTTGATTATATAATGTTATTCCTTTATTTAAAAAAGCAAAAGTTAATTTATCATTTAATTCAATTGCTTTCGAAAATAAATCTACTGCTTTATCTAAATTACCTAATTGAGCTTCACAATCACCTTGTCCTGCATATGCATTTGCAAATTTATCATCTATTAATGTTGCATTTTTATATGAGTTTAAAGCTTCATTATATTTCTCTAATCTTTCTAAACTAACTCCTTTATTATAAAATGCTTGCAAATTCTTATCATATATTTTTAATGCTTCATCATATTTTTTTATTGATTCTTCAATTTGTCCTTTATCATATAATTCCTTTCCTTCATTAACCAAATCAATATCTTTCATTTTATTAAAATAAATTTAATGCAAAAAACAAATTTAAAAAAAATGAATATTTAAAAGGAATAATAGAAAAAGGAGAAATAGTTCTAATTAAATAATATACATATTACTAAAGAAAGAAATGGATAAAAAATGAAAAGATAAAATATTATTAATTGATGGTTAGGAACCAAAAAATATTTCTATTATTTTAGTTATTAATCAAAATGATTTAATTAAAATAATTGAAAGAATAAAAAATAATGGAAGAAGTTTATTAATACTATTAATAAAAAATTTAAACTAATAAAAAAGAATTTAAATTTATTATTCTTCAATTAAAAAAGTCAGATATTCTATTTAGGTAATTATTATAGAAACTAAAGAAAAATTATTGATGATGTAAATAAGGAAATAATTAAATTATTTTTTTAAATTAATTTTTAAATTTTTTTATTAAAAATGAGTTCTTTTAAAGAAAAATTAAATGATCTTTTTAATTCTCAATTTGGGAAAAGAGAGAAAGAAGATAATTTTTACAATATAACAAATTCAAATTATTTAAACACAACACCAAATAAAGTAAATTTATCATCATCAAGAAGTAATTCTTTTTATTCAAATAGAAATATATCGAATCAAAGGTCAAATAGTTTTAAAAACAAAATAAATTCCAAAAATTCATATTCTCCAATTTTTACAGAAAGAAGAGCATCGAATGATATTTTTACTCCAAGAATAAATGATTATTTAATGAAATTTAGAGAAAATTCAGGAAAGAAATTTAAAATAAAAATAAAAAAAGAAATTGATTATTTATCAAATTCTTTTGGAAATAATCTTATAAGTAATAAAAATCCTAAAGTAAATCATCAAAAAAAAAGTAATTTTGATAATTTTAATATTTCTTATACAACAACTGTTTCTTCTTTAAAAAATTATAATAGAAATAAAAAAAATGATTTAAGATATCATATTTTACCTAAAAATTCAGGAAATGAAGATGAAATTTCTATTCTTTATAGACAAATAAAAGAAAAGAGAAATAATAGAATTTCAAATTTTTAAAAAAAGACAATTTATTTTTTTTTTTTTATTTTAAAATTAAAAAACTTTTTTAAATTTTATTTCAAATTAAAAATTACTTTTTTTTCTTAGAAAAATATGTAGAATGTAATTAAATTATTTTATTTATTTTTGTTTTTATTGAAATTGTTTCCCTTATTAAATTTATTTCCTTTTTGAAATGGTTTTCCAAAAGGTTGGTTTCCTTTATTAAATTTATTATTATTATTTTTATTAAAATTTGCTTTATTTCCTTTATTGAATTTATTATTATTATTATTATTTTTATTAAAATTTGCTTTATTATCTTTATGAAAATTTTTATTTTGGAAATTTTTTTTTTCAAATTTTTTCACACCTTCATTTTTACTATTTTCCCCTTTAAAATTATCTTTCTTATTATCATTATTAGTTTTTTTTCCTAAAAATTTTTCTTTGTCTTCTTCTTCATCACTTTTTAAATCAGAATCAATTTTATCATCATCATCATCATCATCGTCATCATCTTTTAAAATATTATCTTCACTTTCTTCTTCTTCTTCTTCATCTTCAACTTTCAATAAATCTTCATCAGATATATTTTCATCATCTTCTTTTTCTTTTTTTTCAATTTCTTTTTTTTCTTTTTTTAAACTTTCATTTTTTTCTTTTTTAGGAGTTTCATTTTTTTCTTTTTTTACACTTTCTTTTTTTAAATTTTCAATTTTTTCTTTTTTAGGAGTTTCTTTCTTTTCTTTTTTAACTGATTCTTTTCCTTTTTCTTTCTCAATAAATGTAGTTTTAACAGGTATTACTTCTTCACTTTCATCATTTTCAGATTCAAAATTTTCTAAAAATCCAGTAACACTAACAATTCCTTTGTTTCCTCCTTTTAAACTTAATTTTGTATTTCCTATTTGAAAAGTTAAATTTAATGAATAAGTATCTTTTGAATTATCTAATGTACATAATTGATATGATTCTCCATTTTTTATTATACTTAATGTATATTTTGAATTGTCTTCTTTTGTTGTGTTTAAACTTGCATTTGTTATGTTTATTATTGTTTCTTCTGATGAATTTTTATTTTCTATTTTATATGTTTCTCCACTTTTTAAATTATGACCCCAAAACATTTTTTTTTTTAGATAAATATACTAATTTTTTAAGGAATTTAAATATTTCGGATATTATTTTTATTTTATAAAAAATAATAATTTTATTATAATAGCTAATTAATATTATCTAATGACAAAAATAAAAAAAGAAATTAAAATTGATTTTTGAAATTTTAAAATAAATCTAATAAATTTTTTATTAGAAGGAGAATTTTTAATTTAAATTATAATTAAAATAAATAAAAGTTTAATAATTCTTATCAAATTATGTTAAATTTTAAATAAATAATTATTTTCTATTAATCTAGATTCAATAATTTCTGAATAAATAAATTTTCTTCTTTATCTAAATTATCATTTTTATATGGAGGTTTCTTTTGTATATAATTTTCGATTTCATTATTAATTAATAATTGCCTTTCTTCTTCATTTTTAATAGGTTTTTGCAAATAAAAATTATCTATATTTAATCTAGAATAAACATCAATTTTTTCTAACAAAGATAAATTTTCAATTAATCTTCTTTGATTTGGAGTTAACAAAACACCTTTAAGTAATTTTATTTGCAAATACATTCTTAATAAATAATTAATGTCAAAAATCCATTTATAATTTAAATATAAATTTTTGCTTTTGTCTTTTTTTAAACAACACTTAAAAATTTTATATTTTAAAAAACCACAATATCCTAAAAAATTTTTTGATTTATCATAAACAAAATCAGCTTGATAATTATTTTTTACTTTTTTCTTTTTATTATTATTTGATAAATCAAATTCTTCTTCATTAATTTCATTTTTGAAAAGAGACACATTCACTAATTTTTCATTTTTATTATTTGAAATTTCCAATTCAGTAATTTTATTATAATTATTATTAACATTTAATTTATTATCATTATTAAAATTATTAAAAAAATTATAATTTAACATGAAAATATCAGCATAATGCAAAGATAAAATATTTTTAATAGTTAAAAAAAATGATAAGAAATTAGCAATTCCTCCTATATCAGAAAATACATTTAATAAAGTTTTATAAGTAAAAATATACATAACTGTATTTTGTTTTTCAAATTTAAGAAACATTGAATAACTATATTCATTCCATGAATAATCATCAACTGTAATTGCTTCTATTCCATCAACTGAAAAAGCATATGTTTTATTTTCAGAATGAAAAAAAATTCCTTTTTTTTCATCTATAATAATTAATTTTAAATATATTATATAATAAACTCCTCTTTTTTTATTTACATAAATATGCTTTTTTAATAATTCTGTTTTATATTTTTCTTTATAATTATTAATATTTACTTTTATTTTTGGCATTTCGAAATTAAAATAAAATAAACTTTTTTGCTCATCAATAAATTTTTTATAATCTTTATCAGAAACATTTCTACTACATTTATATTTTTCATTATCACATCTCGGAAAAGAAATAAATAAATTGTCATTATCAGAAAAATTAATATTACTTAAATTTAAAATATATTTGTCGGTAAAAGAATCGTTTCCTGATGCTTGAATTTTCATTTTACTTTCACTTTCATTTACAAAAGAACCAGAAACTGAAAAAGTATGATATTCAGCTAACTCTTTATGAACTTGAATAGATAAATTTTGATTAATTCTATTGTAATTTTCAATTAAATCAGGAGTAAAATCTACTTTATTTATTATAATTGAAAGATCTTCATATTTAATTAAATATTTATATATTATTAATATTGTTAAACCCAGAATAATTAATCCAAAAGTTAAATGAAAAATTCCTCCCCAAAAAGTTCTATATCTTGATTTTCCATTTATGAAAAGATTAAATTTTGGTGCTGTAATATCTAAATAACTTATTAATCTCATCATTTTTTTGTGATATGATGTTTTTTTATTTTATAATTAATTATTTTATTTTATGAGATATTTATTTAATGGATATTTAATTTTTTCATTAATTTTTTTCAGTATTGAATATAATGATTGGTATGAAAATATTCAATATAGTTTAATAGATGTGATGTTAAATATAACAAATAATGATACAAAATGTAATGAATCATTTATTGATCATTTAAGTCAGATTTATATGTACAGTGATATTGATATTATATCTGATTTTCATAAAGAAATTGAATGTTCAAATATATCTGACTTTGATTATTATTTATTTATTTATCAACTTAATAACAATTCTGAATCAATATCTTCTAAAAAAGTAAATATATTAAAGTTTACTGATTTTAACACTAAATTTTCAACTGGAATTTGTATTCCATACAACTGTAGTGAAGTAATTAAACAAAAAATTTTTAAAGACAATCAATTAAATAACACAAATATAAAAGAATTATTAGAACCATATTTAGCAATAGATAAAATAACATATTTATCAAAAGAAAATAATTCACAAGAAAATAAAACATATGCTTTTATTATTCTAATTATTTTATCAATATATTTTGCTATAAGAATTATAATTTCTTTTATTGGAGAATATTATTTTTATGAAAATGATGATATAAAAAAAAAACCAATAAATAAAGATGATTCTGTAAGTGAAGAAGAAAAAAATCAATTAGAAAATATGATAAATGAACATGAAGGTGATGAAGATAATAATAATGAAAAAAAAAATGAAAAAGTAAATAAATCAAAAGAAAGTATTATATTTAAAGAAGAATTAAATAGAGAAAGTTTTTCATTAGGAAAAAATGTTGAAAAAGAAAAAGGATTTTTATTTTATTTTAATTTATGGAGAAATTTTGGAATATATAATTCAAAAAAAGAAACTAAATGGTTTAAAGATGAAAATTTAGAATTAGTAAATTTTTTTAAATCTTTTTTTTTATTTTTTTGTGTTTTCGAATATCAAATTTATTCTTTGACAATAAATCCAACAAGAGATTTTTTTAATGTCCGATTTTATAAAAATTGGGGAATGATATTTATTAAATTTACTAAATATGCAAGTATATGTTATATTAGTTTAGATGGTTTTGTTTTATCTTTTAAATTTTTTAGCTTTTATAAACATTATGTTCTTGAAGCAAAACAAAATATTAATAAAATTTTTTATAAATTTTTATTAAAAGTTATTCCTAAAATTTTATTATATTATTGTAATTTTTATTTCTTGCATTTTTTTCTTGGTTATTATGTTGGTTTGTTTAAAATTTATACTTGGCAAAAATATTTTTTTGATTCAAAAATCAATAATAAAAAGTGTTTTCAACCTGAAAATCATTTAAAATATTTTTTTAATTATCATACTTTTGATTTTAATAATATGAATGAAAGACTAAATGAATGTGATAAATTATATTATATTTATCATAATGAATTTTTTGTACTGATAATTTTTATTTTTATTTTTTTATTATTATATAATCTTCAATCAAAATTATTAGAATATTTATTCTTAATAATAATTTTTGTTCCTTATTTATTGATTTATCTAATATATAAAAGAAATAATGTATTTAATATATATTACTTTGATGGAGAAAATTATTCAATAAAATATATTTATTTTTTTTTAGGAATATATTTTATTGGAATTTTATCTGGTATAACATATTTTCATTATATTAATTCAATTTCTAATGATTATGATTATAGTAACATTCCTTTTTCTTTTCTTAGATCTTTTTCCAAATGGTTATATGATATTTCAATTTGTTGTAAATCTTTTCTTATTGTTTTTTGTTGTTTAATTATCTTAATTTTATCAACATTTTATTATATTTTAGAACTAATAATAAATAAAAATAACAATAAAATAACATTTGAAACAAATGAATTTACATTTTTTATATTTCTATATGAAAAAATTACAATTGTAATAATTTTTAATTTCTTATTATTATTAATAATCATGGGAGAAACATTTCTTTCTAAAATAGGAAAAATTTCTTTAATAACTCTTATTTCAAGAAATAGTTTTACAATATTTGCAAGTTATGATTCTTTTATTAAATTATTTTATATATTATTTGATTATCAAGTATGTTTAAATATTGCAGATAATCTTTTTGTTTCTTTTGGTGAATTCACTTTTATTATTTTTCTTTCTTGTTTTTTTAATGTTTTGTTTGAATTACCCTTAAAAATTATTTTAATTGATTCTAGTACTTATCAAAATGATTATCAAAAAAATAATTTAGATAAATTAAATAATTTAATTAGTTAAATAATTACATTTCTGTTTTTTATTAGAAAATGTTTTTAATCAAACTAAACATTATTATTTTTTTATTAAAATATTAATAATTATCTTTATTTAAAACAAATAATTCATCTATTTTCCGGAATAAAAATTTCCCTATAAAACCAGGTTTAAATTCTCTTTCATTATAATTATTATTTCTTAATAATTATTATTACTTCTTAAAGTCCTAAAATCATGATGATTTAGAGAATCAATATAATTAGATTTTAAATCTTTTATCTTTCTAGGAAGAGAAAAACCTTCTATTTCTTTTAAAGTTAATATTGCATCTATGTGTGTGGTGATTTTGTTTCTTTGTTTAATTCCTTTTTAATTATATAAGTTATTGAATAATTATTTGATTCATATATAATCGTTTTTCCTTAGAAGAATATCTATTATTGATATTAATTTTTGATGTTCCCTCTTCCTTTGATTTTAATATTACACTCTCATATTTTTTATATATGAGATAAAATTTAATTCTGTCAATTAAATTCTTTATTTGAAATCATTTAAATCACTTGGAACTCCAATTTCATTAATTTGTAATTTTGAAATTAGTTCTTTTGGTTTTTAAACAGGACATTTATTAATATTCATTATATATTCAAATAAATATTCAATAAATTTTTATTCATTAAATAAAGTTTAAAAACAAAAAAAAATATTTATTATACTATTCAAAATTCAAAGAGAAAATTTCTATTCTTCTAAAACATATTAACGATAAAAATTTTTGAAGAAATTTTATAAAAAACTATAAAAAATCAATCTTCAAATAATTTAATTAAATAATTATTTTTGATAATAATGATAAGAAAAATAAATGAAATTAGATTAAATTAATTATATAAAAAATCTATTTATTTTTTATGAGTAAAATTATAATTAAAAAAAATCTACTATTATGAAAAATGATGATAGAGATTTTATTTTATTTAAATTTAATAAAAAAATAAGTATTTTTAAATTTTAATTTGAATTGTTATTATTTATTTTTTCTCTCTTTTTGGAAGTCTTTTTGGTAAATTATTTGTTTTTTGGAAATTTTGACTTGGTTTTGGAAGAAAGGCTGAACTTGCTAATACATTTACATCCGGAGAATTTCCAAAAACATTAAGTGCAACTTGTACTTTTTGTTCTCCTGTTAATTCTTTTTTTTCACTTTCTGTATTAATATTATTATCTGTATTCTGATTCATTGTTATTTCAACTTCATATCTATTATTTACTCTTTTATTTTTTTTTTTATTATTAGTACTTTCATCTGATTTTTTTTTTCTTATTAATTCAATATCCATTATTCCGTTTTTTTTTCTATTCACTTTATTTCTTTCTTCAATTAATTTCTCATCTTCATAATTTCTTTTTTTTCTATAAGAAGAAGAACTTTGATTAGATTCAATTAAACTATTTTTCATTTTATTATTAATTTTGTTTTTCTCTTCATTAACATTAATTTGAATGTCATTATTCTTAATTTCTTCCATATTTTTGTTAGTACTAATATTACTATTATTCATATTTTGAGAAAAAGAATTTTGATCAGTGCTTTTCATAAAAGAATTCTTTTGTTGATTTTTTTCTTCTTCTTCTTTTCTTATTTTTTCTCTTAATTCAAATTGTTTATAATAATCATTTTTGTTTTTTCTCATAATTTCTAAACAAGATTCTTTTCTAATTTTCGGAAATAAAGCATTAATAAAATTTTCTTTTTGACTTCTACAATAAGGATTTCCAATAGGATTTCTATAAAATTTTTTTAATTGTTCTTTAGTAGTTAAACATTGTTTAATAATTTTAGTATGATAAATTAAAAGTCCTGTAGTGAAAACCATACTTAATCCAATATATATCATTAAAAAAATAGAAACAACAACACCACAAAAAGCAGTTTGAATTTTATTTTTATATTGAAAATTAGGATCTTTCTTATATTCTTTCACATCATCAGCCATTGATTTACATAAATGAATAAAAGAAAATAATGCCATGAAAATTTGAAGTAAATTTAATGATATTAAAAAACAATAAAAAAAAGGATAATTTCTTTTTCCAATACAATTTCCCATCCAAGAACAATGATGATCAAATTTTTCAACACAATTATTACATAAAGAACAATGAGTACTTCTTTCAGGTCTAATAATATTACAAGTATCACAAATTTTATAATTATGAAGATATCCTCTATAATTAATTAATATATTTTTTCTATATCTTATATGCTTTGTTTCTATTGTTTTTTCATCTCCTCTAAAAATTATTCCTGCATCACAATGAGATGTGTAAATTAAACAAAAAGATGATATTAAAAATAATATTGTTATAAAAATTGGAAAAAACGCTGATATTCTTTCTCCAAATAACTATATATTTATTATTATATTGTACTTTAGATTCAAATGATATAAAAAGAATATATGGAAAAAAAATTGCTGAAAATGTTGTTAATGATGGTTTAAAACTTTGTGGTCCTGATATTAGGTAGTTATTAAATAAAAAAAAATTATGTCCTTTCCATGAATCAAAATATGGAATTTCCTATTGTAACTTTTTTAATAATGAGGTTAAATTACTTTTTTTATAAAGAATTCTTCTTCATTAAATTCTTTAATCGTTCCATTTTCTTTCTCCATTTTTTTTATTTTTTTATATCTTATTTAATATTATTGTATTTTAAAAGTTTAAAAAGAATAAAGAAGTTTTTTCTTTTAAATATTGTATTAATATTATTTATAAATAAATAAAAAAAAAAATGAAAATATAAAATGAGAAAAACATTAAATTAATATAATAGAATTATGTCTATTTTAAAATTTAAAAAAAAAAAATCTTTAATAAGTTCGAAATAATTAAAATAAAAATATAAATAATTTTCGAATTATAGAAAATTATGTCAGAAAATAAAAAAGAAGTATCTCCCAAAAAAAAAGTATCTTTTGCAAAAAATGTTCAAATTATTTGTTCAAGTCATATTTTCAAACAAATAGATAAAAATATATCAATTTGTGAACATTGTGGAATAATAACTTATACTGAAAAAGTAATGAGAAATACTTTTACAAAAACTTTAATAAAACCAAAAAATTATTATAAATCAATTGATATTTCTCCTTTTAAACTATTAGAAAATTTAAATAAACATAAGGAAATAAAATTATATTATCCTTCTTTTTTTTTAAACTTTAGAACAAAATTAATTAATATTCTTTATAATTTAAATAAAAAATTTACTGGAAGTTTAACGACATTATATCTTTCAATTTCTTATCTTGATAGAATATTTTGTAATTATTATCATATTGAAAATAAATTAGGAAAAAAAATAACTTTATTAACAATTTCAAGTTATATTATTGCATATAAATATTATGAAATTGATCATTTCTTAAATCACATTGATTTCTCTTATTTAATGAATAAATTTAATGTTACTCGTGATGAAATATTAAAATATGAAGTTAAATGCCTTCAAATTTTAGAATATAATTTAAATGAAGTTGATATTTTTAGTATACTTAAAGTTTTAATGTATTCTGGTTTTGTTTTTCAAAATGAAGAATTAAATATTTCCTTATCTAAGTTATATAGAAGAATTATAACTTTTTTTGATGATATTTTATTGGAAGATAGAATTTTAAAAAATTTTTCAAATAAACAAATTGCTTTTAGTATTATATATTATATAAGAAAAAAATATGGTTTTCATAGTAAAGTTTTTAAAGAAGAAATAACTAAAAAAGTATATAATTATGACTATGAAAACTATGAAAAATGTGTTAATTATTTTTACAAAATATTTAACGATGATTCAGAAATAGAAAAAAATTTAGATCAAATACCTGAAAGAGCAAAATCATATAATAAACTAACTGAAATTGAAAAAAATGATCAAAATTTAATAAAAGAATATGAAAAAAGAGAAAGTGTACAGTATATTAATAGGACAGAAAGAAATAGAAGAAATAGAAAAAAAGTAATATTTAAATTAAGTAGTAATTCAATTTCTCCTGATTCATTAAAAATATTTCAAGAAAATGCAACTAATAATCATATTTTAATGAAAAGAAATTCTCATTTATTAAAACCAATTATAGGAAATTCTTTATCAATGAAAACTAAAGATTCAGAAGTAAATAAAGATGATATTGAAGAATCATTAGAAAACAAAATAAATTTATTAAAATCTAAAAAGAATTTAAATAATATAAGAGAATTAATAAAAATTCAAAAAAGTAAATTCAGAGATAAAAACATAGAAGATAATAATCAAAGAGAAGATGAAAAAAATGAAAATTATTTTCATTCAAATTTAAATTCAAAAATGGGATTAAAAATGCGTCATCCATCAGCAGGAATACTTCTTCAATTAGAAAAATTACAATTAAATGAATTAAAAAATCAATTAATAAATTCAGATAATTCGTCAAAAGATATATCATTAGAAAAATCAAATAGGAATAATTTTAAATACATTTCATCAAATGATAATTCTGAAGATTTAACAAATAAATTAATGAAATATAATGAAATTTCTTCTAGAAATTATAATAGATATAATTCATGTTTATATAATAAATCTTCTAATATTAATAAAACTGAAACTAAAAGACTTAGTAAATCTAATAAATTTATTCTTACTAAAAAAGATAAAAAAGATAGAGTTATTTTTCCATATATAGGGAATTAATATTTTGTTATCAGATAATATTTGTGAATTAGTTATAGTTATTTATTTATTTATTAATATATATATAATCAATCGATAGTAGAATTTATTCATTATTTAAATAAGAATTATATATTAAATTAAAAATTATGAGTATAAAATTAAGTAATATTTTTATTAGAAATAATAATACAAGAAACAAACCAAAAAAAACAGAAATTTTAAATTTATTTGATACTTTTATAACTGAACAAAAAGATAAAAAACCACCAACATTTTTCAATAAATCAAAATCTCATTTTTCAATATTTAAATCAAAACATAATTATAATTCAAAATTTTCTTATTTCCCAAAGAAAATATTAACTAAAAAATTAAGTAATAAAGAATCATCAAATGAAAACTCAAAAACAATATCAACTCAAGTTGACAATATGAAAACAATATTAAATAAATCAAATATTTCAGGAATTAAACAAATAATTTTACCTCAAATTAATTCAATATATGATTATAATGGTAATTTAGATTATAAATTTTATCTTCCTGAACAAGCAAATAAATTATCTTGTATATCTAAAATTATTGCAGAAAAAAAATTTAATTCTCAAATTTTTCATGATTTTAAAACTAATTTTTTAATAAATAAAGGAGTTCATAAAATGAAATTAGTTCAAAAAAAAATTGACAAAATTTTAAAAGAAGAAAAAAATATAGAAGAAATTTTAGAAGAAAAAGATAAATTTTTTGATGAAGATTTAAAAGTGAAAAAATTTAAACAAATAATATTAAATTTTTTAAAAGCAAAAGATAATAAATTAAATCAATTACAAATTTTTAAACCTGAATTTTATAATTCAATAGAAAATAAATTTAATTTTCTTTATGATTGTTATAAAGTTCCTCATTTAAAAAATCATTTTATTGATTTTAGTAGTAAATTATTTAGAATAAATAAATATCCAAATATTATTGATCATGGTATTGTTTATTATTTAAATGTACTTAAATATTCTATTCAAAGAAAAAATGATGAAGAAAAAAATTTGAAAAATATTTCAGGTAATCGATATATTCAAAAAAAATTAAGTAAAAGAGAAATTGAAGCTGAAAAAATGAATTTTTTGAGATTTAACCAAGAAGAAGATAAAAATACTAAAATTTATGAATTAGAGAAATTTTTTATTCATAAATATTCAAGATATAATAAAGTAAATATTGTTAATTGGAAGATGAAATATCCAATTTATAATGCCGAATCTCAAAGAAATGAATTCAATAAAGAAAAAAATGAGGAAATAAAAGAAACTATTTTTTTTGAAAATTTTTAATTTAGGATTATTATTTTAACATATATTTATTTTTTATATTTTTTGAAATATTAGGAAAAACAAAATTTTACACAAAATTATCTTATCTTAAAACCTAAGAAACTTCTTAATTATTTCATAATAATATTATTTCAATGTTTGATATAATTTTTTTAAAATTTTAAATATTTAAATCCCTAATAATTATAACTATGTTTTAAAACAATTTATTTCTTATCTTTCAAAAATGGAATATTCTGACAACAATTTTTATTAATATTATCTTTATTTCCTTTATTACCAGTATTTAAATTAATCATTTGATTTTGTTTCTCATCCTTAAAATTTTTATTTTGAATATTATTATTATCATCATTTTCTTCTTCTTCAGCTTCCATTTCCTTTTTCATTTTATTTGAAATTGCTTCAATTAAAGCATCAAAAGCTTTATCAACATTATCACAATTTAAAGCTGAAGTTTCTAAATAAGCAACATTCATTTCTTTAGCTTTATTTTCACCTTCTTCAGTAGAAATTTGTCTTTTATCTTTTAAATCACTTTTATTACCAATTAAAATTAAATTAATATTAGGATCTGCAGTTTTTTTAATTTCATTATACCATTTTTCAACATTTTGAAAAGTATTTTTTGAAGATAAATCAAAAACAATTAAAGCACCTTTAGCTCCTTTATAATACATGCTTGTTATTGCTTTATATCTTTCTTGACCTGCTGTATCCCATATTTGAGCTTTTATTTTTAATCCACTTAATTCATATTTTTTTTCACCAAATTCTACTCCGACTGTTGCTTTTGTTTCTTCCTTATATTCCTTCTTTAAGTATCTTGCTAATAAATTCGTTTTTCCTACTCCACTATCTCCTATTAATACTATTTTAAATATTAGGTCAAATTCTTCTGTCATTGAATTTATATTTTTTTTTCATTTGGTTTTTCAATAAAATTTTTTTTATTTTTTTATTTTTTAATGGATAATATTAAATTTAAAGATAAATTTACTTTCTGGTATAGAATTGTTGATATTTCTTTATTAAAAGATAAAAAAGGAGAAAGTCAATATGCTAATACAGTTAAAAAAATTGCTGATTTTGATAATGTCAATGATTTTTGGAAAATATTCCAACATATGAAAAAACCTGAAAATTTACAAAGTGGAATTGAATTCCATTTATTTAAAAATGATATTAAAGCATTATGGGAAGATGAATCAAATGAAAAAGGAGGAAGAGTTTCAATTAAATTAAAAAAAGATTCTTCATCTTTAGTTTGGCAAGAAATTATATTAAATTTCATAGGAGGTAATTTTAATGATAAAGTAAAAGAAGAAATAAATGGAATTGTTATTAGTATAAGAAAAGAATTTAATTTTTTACAAGTTTGGTTTAAAACATATGAAAAAAATAATATTAATGAAATAAATAAAAATTTAAGAGAAATTTTACAAATTCCAAATGAAGTTGAATTAGATGTAAAACCTTTTTCAAAACAAAATGAAAATGAAAGAGGATATCATAAAAAGAATTATAATAATTATAATAACAATTATAATAAAATAGGAAGATATTATAAATAAAACAATTAATTAATTAATTTAAAAAAAATAAAAAAATTATTTTTTCAAATTATAAAATATTAATGAATAAAATCTCAAATTTAACATTTTAAAATCTAATAATAACCATTTCTAAAAGTGAAATTTTAATTTTAAATAATTTTTCTTCTTTCCATAAATTTTTTAAGATAAAAAGTTTCAACAGCTCCAATAACAATCATAACTCCGATAATAACCATAGAGCAAGTGATAATTCTAGAAGTTAACTTTTCCATTTTTCTTTCAAATCTTCTTTGATGTCTATCACTACTTAAACTAAAATGTTCAATATTTTTTTTTTTATCATTAATTTTTTCCAATTCAATTTCAGAAGGTTTTAAATCTCTAGTCTTAGCTAAAGAAGAAAAATCTTTTGCAGCAATACCAGTTTTAATAATAATAGTAGAAGTAATATTTCCTTCATTTTGATTAGTAAGACAAAATTCATAGTAACCATCATTTTCACTTATAAAGGAAAATTGATGCATTTCTGTTACATTCGAATATAATGATTCTCCGTCTGGATTATATATATCCATTTGAGTTTCCATGTCACCATATATTGATACTACGTTCACTGTTTCACTTTTGTAATATTCTGATAAACATTGCTCTTCTTTTGATTCTAATGATAATTCTAAGGATACTTGCTGACCATTTGATAGAATATATAATGAGGAAAGGAGAATTAATGTGATTTTTAACATTTTTTATATTAGAATATATATTTTTTTTTTTTTGATTTTTTTTTTTTTTTAAAAAAATTTATTTTTTTTTGTTTTATTTTTATTTTCAGGGTTAGTTATTTAGTTTTGTTGTTGATGTTTAAAAAAATATAAAAAAATTATTATGAAATAATAAATACATAAACTAAGATAAATAATTAAATATATTTTTTATTTATTAATTTCAACATCTTCTTTTTCCATTAAAAGAATATTTTCAAAAATATAATTAAAAGAAAGCATAGGAGGTAAATTATTAGGATTAGGATTACAAAAAGTACTTTTAATATATCTCCAATTTCTTTATCATCCATTTTTTCTCCATTTTCTTTCAGCATATGAAGGAAATTTTCTCTTGAAATTAATCTTTCACTCATTTTATAAATTAATTGAGAAGGTAAATTATTCATACTATTTTCATTTATCATTTTTTCAAGCATAAATTTATTTCTTTATCCTCAATTCTATTATCTCTTAATAAATTAATAAAATTATCTCTTGATAATTTCTTTTGAAAATGTTCCATTACTGTTATTAAAGAATTAGGACTATTACCATCTAAATCTTTTATTATTTTCATTATTGAATTATCATCTATTTTTCTTCTTGTTTATATTGTTCCGTCTTTTTTTTTATCTATTTTTAATAATTGAAGAGCTTATATTAATTTTTCTCTTACTATTATTATTTCATTATCATCATTTATTAAATGATATTTCTTTTGTTCTCTCATATTATCAAAACTGTTTTCAATTTGATCAACATCTTCTTAAATAATGGTCTATGATTTAAATATATTTTAACAAAAGTTTAAAAATTAATATCATCATTTTTAAGAACAAAAAAGAAAATTGCAAAAAATAAATATCACTGATAAATTGAAACAAAAATAACATTCTGAACAATTCCTCCTAAAAAAAAAAATAATTTTCAAAAAAAAAAATGAATTTTTAAAAAAAAATTTAAAAAACCCAGAAGAAAAGCCAATTAAAACATAAACAAAAAGAAAATCATTGAATATTATTATCTAAACTTCCCTGATTTAAATTTGGATTTAAATGATTTTGATTATTATTTAAATTTTGAATTCCCATCATATTAACATCAATATTAGGATTCATATTCATATTCATCATTAATTGATTAGGTTCAATTTGTCCACTCATTAATTGATTCATTTGTTGAATTTGATTAGGATCAATTTGATTCATCATTTGCATTTGAGTATTCATCATCATAGGATCCATCATATTCATTGGATACATCATTGAAATATTAGGTTGCATTTGATAATAATTTTCAACTTTAGTTCTCATATCATTATCTCCATGTGCGAAAGTACAATGTTGACCATATTTACATATTCCATCTTTTTCCCAATTTTTACATTTTACTATTTTATAATTTATTAAATTTTTATGATTTTTCGTCATATCAATTTGTCCATCTCCACTCAATATGTTTGGAATATATGAACGAAGCTCTTGTGGTCCATGTGCAAATTGACACTTATCTCCGTAACTACATCCTTGAGGAGTGTTGTAATGTTTACACATCATTGTCTTGTAACGTGCGTTGTTTGGACCCTAATTTTTAAATGGATTTTTATATGGAGTTTAAAAAATTGTTACTTTTGGAATTGATTGAGGTGGCTGCATTTTTTTTTTGAAATAAATTAATTTTTTTTTTTTTTGAATACTTTTAGTTTATGAAATAATTTTTTTTTTTGATTGAAATGTTAGGTTTGTTTTTATGTATTTTTTTGAAGTTTTTTAGCCTTTTTATTATTATTTTGAGATATGGGATATGAGATTTTTTGAAATATGAAATTATTTAAAAGTGAAAAATCCTTTGAATAATTGAAATAAAATAAAAATTTTATCATTCAAATTATATATTAATTAATTTATATAATCATTAAAACTTTTATTTTTTAAATTATTTTAAATTTTAAAAAAGCAAAAAATATAATCCAAAAATTTTTCAAAAAAAATTAAATAAAAAAAATAAAAACTAAATTCCGCTGTTTTGTCCTAATTTATTGCAAGTATCTTCTAATAAACTTAATAAAGTTTCTTCAGTAGATTCCCTATCTTTTCTTTCACCTTCAATTTCAGTTTTAGTTTTAGTAATCATAATTCTTAACATTTCCAAAATAGCTTCTTCAGTTTCTTCTCTAGTTTTTTTATCAGCTTGAATAACATCTTGAACTTTTTGAATTTCTTCTCCAATTCTTTTAGCAATAATATCATCACCTTCTTCTCTTTTTTCTTGTTCTGAAGTCACCATATCATTTAATTTTGGAACATCATTTTCTAAATAACTTTTTAAATTTTCAATAC
>JAEEGK010009528.1_pt1 | contig 22649 bp, 18 predicted proteins | sample 8958771 | NCBI WGS metagenome assembly JAEEGK01 (sample SAMN16246547, study PRJNA631951) | gut metagenome | biome: gut microbiome; feature: rumen; material: SC-attached | host: Bos | place: Iran: Karaj | collected 2018-10 | reverse complement strand
TGCAAAACCTTTATGCCCCAGTTCAAATCTGGGTGGTGCCTCCAAGGACAGAGAGAAGGTAACTTCTCTCTGTTTTTTTATGCCCGAAACCGACAACCTATACAAAAACAAACACCGAAAAACACAGATTTTTATTTATTATGTCACCTATTATTTATAAAATGAAACCAGAACACACACTACGGAAACTGAGGTGGCAATATGAAACGATACAGACAACCGCTTGCATTCATACTCTCACTGATTATGATCCTCACACTTGTCCCGATACAGGCCTTTGCATCGGGAGAAATGAATGATTCCGGATCGAAATATGAATATCTGTACTACCAAAAATTTGATGACCACATTGAAATTGTCGGCTGCAACGATGATGTGGTCAATGTAGTCGTGCCCGCAACCATAGAGGACCTGCCTGTCACCGTAATAAGCGGCAGCAAAACGGCGAATAACGGTATTGCGAACGGCGCTTTCTCCGGACTCGCATATTTAGAGTCCGTTGACCTTTCAAATGCCCCCATAACCACCATAGATGATAAAGCTTTTTATCACTGCTATGAACTCTCTTCCGTAGTTTTACCTTCAACACTCACATCAATCGGCGCTTCAGCTTTCAAAGAGTGTATTGCCCTGCAGACGATAACTCTTCCCGCCTCGCTTGAAACGATAGGCGCAAACGCGTTCGACAACTGCACGACCCTTGCAAATGTGACGCTTGCTTCACCTTCAAGTCTCACAACAATAGGCAGCAATGCTTTCTTCAACTGCGGACAATTGTCCTCGTTCAGTTTCCCCGATACACTGACTTCAATCGGTGCCTCTGCTTTCGGCAGTACGGCGCTCACTTCACTGAATCTTGCGAATACATCAATAACCGAAATCGGTGAAAGAACCTTTGCCTCTGTCGGTGTTACTTCCGTTACATTCCCGAATACCCTTGTGACAATCGGAAAGGATGCTTTCCTGGGCTGTACGGATCTTGCAACCGTAAACTGGCCGTCAGGCAACAGTCTTAAGACCGTAAGCGGTTTCTCGGGCTGTACATCTCTCACTGACACGGCATTTGCAAATATGCCTTCAAGTGTTACAACGATAGGTGAGGAGGCCTTTCTCGGATGCAGCTTTGAAACAGTTGCAATTCCCGCAAATGTCACCGCAATCGGGAATATGGCATTCAACACATGCGAAAGCATCTCTTCGCTCACTTTTGCCTCGGGAATCACTTCAATCGGCAGCCAGGCTTTTGAGGGCTGTTTTGCTCTTGCAGGAAAGACAATAGATATACCCGCTTCCGTGACATCAATAGGCTACTCCGCTTTTGGCTATATTACCAATACGGATGAAGGTATCACGGATTCGTTTACTCTCATAATCAGAAACCGCGATGCCGCTGTTGATGACTTAATCGATCTCAGCGACTATGTCGATATATACAGCTATGCCGAAAAGAGCAATGGTGACCCCTCGGACATCTACACTCTTTATCAGCAGAAGGCATCTGAAAACATAACATTCACGGACCTTGATACAGACCCCATTCCTGATCCCGATCCCGATCCTGATCCTGATCCGGATCCCGTACCGGTTCCGTTGGGACATATTAAGCTGACATTAAACGGCAGTTTTGATGGTTCCAATATGGTATTGATATTTGACTCTGAAGGAAAACTTGTCGAGTCGGGATCTGCCCCTGACGGATATCAGACGGCAGGTCTTACCGCAGGCACATATACTGTTGTCGCGTTTAACAAGAATGACAGTTTTGCTTCTGTGGCAACGCTTTCACAGCTTGATTCAATGGGCCTGACTCAGGGCGAGGACTATGCGCGCGGCACGGTCACGGTTTCTGACGATACCGAGGCGACGCTGACCCTCAGCGTGCCGGTTCTCGACACTGATTCGCTCTCATCAATCCTGGCGGATGACGGAAACGCAGTTCTTGTCGAGACCCTGAAAGTGGGCCTCGGAAATACGGCGTCCGCGCGCGTACAGTATTCACTGAAAAACGCGCCTCTGTCCGCGGTAAACTTAAAGGTTGAAATCCCTGAAAACTCAGTCCTTTCAGGAGTGTATGACAGCACGCAGAAAGTTACCGCATCACTTTCGGGCAACACCGTTACAATCCCCGTTTCAGAGCAGGCGGGTACATTCTATATCTATTTCACCGCAAACAAAGGCGGGGAGCAGAGTATCTCAGCGTCAATAACCCAGGGTGGGGTAACCGCACCTGTCGGTACGGCTATGTTCACTGTTGAGACGATATTCATTGACGTCGGCAACCGCTGGGCTACTACCCGTGAAGGTACGGCAGTGATCAATGCCGGTCCGCAGACCCCGCTGACACTCACAATGCCTGACGGAAGCAAGCGTAATCTCATAACGAATAAAGCCGGCAGTCTGAGAGTAAATTATACGATTCCGGATACTGCCGCATCTGGCGACAGGTTTACGATAACCGCTGCCACGGATACTGCATCGGCAAGTGCGACAATAGTCTATATGCCGTCAGACAGACAGATTAAAGAATTCTACTTTGTCCATGCCGGAGCACAGACTTACCTTGTCAAAAACGGCAGCAACACTACAACTAAGTACTATACCTATGTCTCTGCCGGCAACGAGGCTGATAAGTACTGGACTTTCGGCGCGACTATCACAAGCCCGACTGAAATAGCTGAAGATTCACCTGTTACCGTCCTTATCGGAATGATGGACGGCAGCAGCATGTCTTTCGACCTGACCCGTGTCTCGGCGTCAGGTTCTGCCGGTGCTTATGAATACACCTATGCCGGTGAAATCTACCTCGACCAGCTTGGCTATCATGAGTTCAAGTCATCGCTGATTCCCTGTGAGTTTGACCTCCTGTTTGAGGATCAGATTCAGACATATGATGTGGATTCACAGTTTTCCAATGCGTGGAATGACGCAATGGATTGGCATGATCAGTTGCAGGATCTGTGTTCCGATCCGGATATTTACAACCCGCAGATGTTCGGAGAACTTCTCAGCGGCTTCTACAAGGTTTCTGATAAGGATTGGTTTGCTGAACTGCCGGACGATACAAAAGCCGCTGTTTTGGAAGCTGAAACTCTGCTTGAAGGCGCGGCAAAGGAACTTTGCCTGGCACTTAATATCCCTTATGACAGTGTTGATGATTATCTGATACCGAGCGGGGATCCGAACACTGCTCCTTCTCTTAACATAAATAAGGTTCTCGAAAAGAACGGCATATACATGTCGGAGAATAACGAATTCGATTCTGATGCGCTCGCTGCAGACGGATACACAATATATACCGTCCCGGCACAAAGGCGAGGACCTCAGCAGCATGTTGCGATTAAGGAAACGGAAAATGGTTTCGTCACAATAAGTGAAGAAAATGGGGTCAAACTTGAAGTTGACTATGCCGAAAATGCGGTAGATAATACCGTAACTGCTGCGAGAATTGATTCTCTCAGTAATCTGGGCGATATAACGGAAGCTGCTGCAAAAAAACTTGAAAATCCCGGTAACCTGGGCGCCCTCGGTAAGATAGCAGGCACTACAGCAGCGGGATTGCAGCTTTATGATGCAAATAACAATATTAAAGAACTGGGCGAAGATATCAATGAAATTGAGCAGCTGAGATTCTATGTTGAAAATCGTGAGATATGGCGCCGCTGGCACATAAACCATGGTTCAAGCGAAAAATGTATCCAATCAATTGCAGATGAAATAAAAGCAGGAAGGGATCTTTTAGAACATCTTGAGAGGAATGCAAGCCGCCTTAACCAGGATATCTGGGTTGGCATAACTTTTACTATTTTGGGTGTTGCGTCCGGCGGAACATTACTTGTCATTGTCGCGGCAGGATCTGTTGCCTATGATACTTTTTCAAATATGGATGCTATGCGCAGGGCCTCGATGATAGAAATATATATGCACAATCTCAGCATTGCTTCGGCACGTGCCGCACGGGACTGTGAAGGTGAGATTGAAGAGGGCATAAAGCGCTGGAAACTCAGAGCCGTTCTTGACCCTTCGGGTGTCGTATATGAGGCGATTGAGAGCAATGTGCTTGAAGGTGTTAATGCGACAATATACTTTGACAAAGATACCGACCATACAGCCGGTGTTGAAGAGTGGGATGCTTCAGAGTATGATCAGGTTAATCCTCAGGTGACCGCGGCGGACGGCAGATTCGCCTGGGACGTACCGACAGGTTTCTGGCAGGTATGCTTCACAAAGGCGGGCTATAAAAACGCCGCGACGGAGTGGCTGGAAGTTCCTCCGCCGAGGATGAACCTTGCAATCCCGATGGTGACGACTGAGGCTCCGGAAGTGGAGTCTGCGAATGCATATGAAGATTACATAGAGGTAATCTTTAATCAGTATATGGATAAATCTGCCGCACTGACATTGCCTGCCGGCATGACAGGCGAGTGGCAGGGTACAGATGCTTATTCCAAAGTCCTGCGTATAACGAAGGGTGGCGGATTCACCAAGGGAGACGAAGTCGCGCTGACAATTGACGGCGCGAAGAACTACGCCGGAACGTCGCTGTCACCGTCGCCGTACAGCGAGACCCTGACGGTGGGCGCACGCCCCGCTGAAATCATTTTAAACTACGACTCCGTAGTCGCAATGAAAGCGGGCGAGACACCGAACGTCACCGTCAGAATCAAGGACAGCGATGGCAACTATATGTCCGGCGTGGCCCTGAGCGCTGCAGTCGGAAATACATTACTTGCAACTATAGATGCGACGGCCACAACGGATGATTCGGGCAAGGCGGTATTCGCTTCATCGGCGCTGCTTCCGGGTCTGACTGACATTACATTTACCGCAAACGGCACAACGCTTTCAAAGACCGTTGATCTTCGTATCACTGTTGATGACAATAAGCCGCTTCGTCCGACAGCGACAATAGGCACGACTGAGTTCAATGCCGCATCACCGAAGGAGAACGCCATTACGGTTGATTCAGGCGAGACGCTGACAATCAGCGCTGAACCCGGTGTGTCAATCTTCTACACGACAGATGACACCTGTCCCTGCCAGAACAGCGCGAGCAGGAATGTCTATGCCGGACCGATTACATTGGACGCAACGGCCAGGTACCGCATAGCGGCCTACAAGGACGGAATGATGTACAGTGACAGGCTCAATATCAATGTCACTGTCAACACACCTGTTGAACCCGACCCGGATGATCCTGTTGAGCCCGATCCTGTGGTTCCTGATCCGGTCAATCCTTCACCGCTTGAAAACCGCATTACGGGTATCAACGCAGGGGACGCGTATACAATCGGTCGGGTAATCATATTTACCGCCATTGGAGCGGGTATGGACAATTCCTCACCGAACACGGGCGACACACGCTGGCTGCCTGTGTCATGGTCGGTCAATCCTCACGGTGACTTCTCCGGCGGATTTACTCAGACCTTTGCTTCAGCAGAAATGGCACTCGGCGCTCATACCCTGCACGTAATCTTTGCGGAGCAGATGTATGACGGTGCAACATGGAAGAACACCGGAAACGAGGATGAGAAGACGGTGAACTTCACCCTTCTCGCCGCAAACACTCCGACTGTTGATCCGACCGTCATACCTGAGGACAGCGAGGAAGTGGCAAATACCGCTGATGAGTCAATGCCGTGGCTGTGGAACTGGGCACTGATGTTCGGTATTGTCGGATTGTTCGCGACCATAGGTATGAAGAACAGAGAAAAAGAATACATTATATGATAATTGAAAAAGCCTCCTGCAAAAAAGCAGGAGGCTTTTGCCTTTTGTTATCCGAAAATCTGACGGTCGATTGATTTCGCATATTCCTCAAGTTTATTCGGGTCAACCCTGACTTTGAAGTTCAGCATCTTTTGCGGTATGCCGAGCGCGTGACCGAGGAGACCTATTGACTGGGAGACAATCATATCCACATCAATATCTTCGCCCTTCTGGTTCTTGATATATGCGTATTCGAGACCGCCTCCAATCGCATATGAAATCTGGTCGGCGAGGGCCGGACCCTTCTTGCCGATTATTTTGACGTTTTCAATGAACCAGTTGCTGATTTCCTGTGCGACAAGTGCACTGGTCGCACGGGAAGCGAGAACATCCGAAGTGAGCTGTCCTATGTACTCATGCTTTGTCAGATACCAGAATTCGAAATAGGCGAGAAAATATATGTCTTTCAGGAGTTCTGTCGGAGATGTGATGCCGTCAATGGTCTCCCTCAGTGAGTCAAACAGAAAGGGCAGGGTAGTGTTGATAAAGAGCGTTATAAAATCTTCCTTCCTGGGAAAGTAGTACTGGAGAAGATTTTTCGCGATTCCCGCCTCTTTTGCAATTGCCGCAAAGGAGGTGTTTTCGTAGCCTTTTTCCCTGAAAAGATTGAACGCTATTTTCGCTATTCTGTTTTGTTCTTCCAAATATTTGGCCGTTCTCATAAAATCACCAAAAATATTATATCAACAGGCTTTTTTACATTCAAGATTGACTTTTCCGATATATGGCGCTAAAATTTATACGTGTACAAATTTGTACGGATACAAATTTAAGAGGAGGTAAATGAGAAATGATGACATTTTTCCACAACCTCATTGCGAAGATTGCCGCAAACATCGCTGCTAATACAGGCGTTAAATGGGGCAACCTCGTAATGATGGAGCCGTATGACGGCTGGCATGATTACATTAAGGATCTTTTCAATCACCTCGGTTTCATTGAAATCTTCCTTATCGTAGCATCTGCCCTTCTCTGGACAGGCGTTTACATCGTAATCATCAAAAAGCTCTGGCAGAATCATGCGCCCTCAATGCCCTGGGTCTGCCTTTGCATGAACTTCTCATGGGAGTTCCAGTTTGCGTTCCTTGTTCCCTATCCGGAGCCGTTTACGCGCTGGGGTATATACCTTTGGGTTCTGTTCGATCTTATCATGTACATACTTGACCTCAAGTACGGCAAGTACGCATTCCGTCAGCGCTGGGGCGAGCAGTACGGTAAGAAAACCTATTACTATTTCGTAAAAGTCGGTCTCTTTGTAATCATCTTCGTCACAATCCTTATGATGAACCCGCAGTGGCCGAAACTTCCTGACTCCCCGATGTTCGCAGCATATATCATGAATGCTATCATGTCCATGCTCTTCATCACTCACATGTTCACCAAGGAGACAGTCGAAGGCACATCAATCTACCAGGCATGGTTCAAGTTCCTGGGCACTCTTGCCCCGACAATCCTCGGCATCATGTGGATGCCCGGTCAGTATTTCGTATACTGCCTCGCATTTATCTGCGCAATCTGCGACATTATCTACATTGTTATGCTCACAGACCGCTATCACAAGTTCGGCATTAATCCTTACACAGGTAAGGCAATCCCCGGCAAGGAAGATATCTATAAAGAAACACAGATCAAACTTGCCGAGTACAAGGCTAAGTCTGAAAGCTTCAAGTGGTAATAACATAACCCCGGAAAGACCGCAGGGAGACCTGCGGTCTTTTGTCGTATTTTTATCAATTATTGCGGTAACATATGCGGTTATATATAATAGTCTTGTTGTAAATTTTTCAACAGGGGGAATTAAAATGAGCAAATATCCTGTAGTACTTCTTCACGGTATGTTCGGATACGGACAGCAGGAGATAACCGAAAAAGTACTTCCTTATTACGGACTTTGGAATGTACACATCAGAAAGATGTTCGAAAAGGAAGGTGTGCGTTGTGTCGCGCCCTCACTCGGACCGTACACAAGCGCGTGGAACAGAGCCTGTGAGGCCTATGCACAGCTTGTGGGCGGAAGAGTCGACTACGGTAAGGTTCACTCCGAGAAATTCGGCTGTGAGCGCTATGGCCGCACATATAAGGCCCTCCTTCCCGAATGGGGTACAAAGGACGCCAACGGCGACATCATAAAGGTCAACTTCATCGGACACAGCTTCGGCGGCGTTACTGCCCGTCTTCTGACTCAGCTCCTCATAGACGGTTCTGAGGAAGAGAGAAACGGCACACCCGAAAACGAGCTCTCACCGCTTTTCAAGGGCGGCAACAAGAACCTCGTTCACTCAATCACCACACTCGCTTCTCCTCACAACGGCGCAACATGCACCGAGAAGAGAACGGGTAAGGTCATGACCGAGATCGTAGTTAAGATCTGCCAGCTCTTCAGTATAATTGACGCCACACCGCTCAGGAGCATATATGACCTCAGACTTGACCAGTATGGTATCACCAAGGAAAAGATTCCGTTTATCAGAATCTACAACATGTCAAAGCAGACGGAACTTATCCGCAAGTACTTATTTGAGAACAAGGACAATATTATCTATGACCTCACCTTCAAGGGTGCGAAGGAACTCAATGAGAAGATTCCGACCAGAGACAATATCTACTACTTCTCATTCAGAGGACAGAGAACCGTACCGGCTCTCCACGGACTTGTTCAGATTCCGGGCCCTAAATCTTTCCCGCTTCTCAACATCCTCGGCTTCTTCATGGGCATAAATGTCACAGGCATGCCCAACAGAAAGTGGCTTGCAAATGACCTTGTAATAAACACCGAGTCAGGAATTGCTCCCGATAACGCTCCCAAGGTTGACTTCACAACCGTTTCGGAATACAAGCCGGGTATCTGGCATGTAATGCCTCTTGAGATTAAGGACCACATGTCCTTCCTCGGCTGGAAAGAGACCAAGGAAGACTTCAGAAACTACTATCAGACAATGTACGACAGGCTCTCAAGCCTTCCGTCAATTGACAAGTAATATGGACTGTGAAAATTGCTTAAACTATGAGTACGACGAGGAGATGGAAGAATACGTCTGCTCCGTCAATATGGACGAGGACGAGTACATACGCTTCCTCCACGAGAAGAAGTGTCCCTACTTCCGCTTCGGCGACGAGTACTCAATAGTCAAAAAACAGAACTGATTTTGTCGCTTTGCAGGCGACCATAAGCCTTCGGTATTTTTGTAAGATAAAGTTGCAAAGGGCGGAAAGCCCGGCAGAAAACTTACAAAAAATATCGGAGGTTTTATTTATGAAAACAACAGAGATAGTAATGATTCTTGACGCATCAGGTTCAATGTATGATCTTACCGAAGACACAATCGGCGGTTTCAACTCATTCATTGAAGAGCAGAAGGCAAACAATGAGGCGGGCGATCAGGTCCTGGTATCCGCAGTCAAGTTCTCGGATTCCTCAAAGGTCATGTATGACAGAGTTCCAATTGAGAAGATTGAGAAGATGACAAAGCGCCAGTACAGGACGGGCGGATGCACGGCGTTGCTTGACGCCATGGGCGACGCCATAAAGCACATCGGCAACGTGCATAAGTATGCGCGCAAGGAAGACGTGCCCGAGACGACCATCTTCGTCATCATCACCGACGGCTATGAGAACGCGAGCCACAAGTACTCAAGCGACGCCATAAAGAAAATGGTAAAGAAGCAGGAGAAGAATCACGGCTGGCAGTTCCTCTTCCTCGGTGCAAATATCGATGCTGTTGAGACCGGAGCAGACTTCGGTTTCAGCGAGGAGAACTCCATCAATTACATCGCTGATGAAAAAGGTACGGATGTTGTCTTTAAGTCCATTAATATCGCTGTCGGAAGCGCACGTGCCTGCGGTTCTGTCTGTGCTGACTGGGCTGATGAAGTCAACGAAGATTACAAGAGCAGAAAATAAGTCCGATTAATTGCCTGCCGTTTGTGGTACAATTAAAGCGTAATAAATTTTAAGGACTGATTTCATGCCGCTTAAGATAGTCAGACAGGACATAACCAAAATCGAATGTGACGCAATCGTCAATGCCGCCAACAGTTCTCTGCTTGGCGGCGGAGGCGTTGACGGAGCCATACACAGGGCCGCGGGTCCGAAGCTCCTTGAGGAGTGCCGCGGTCTTCACGGCTGTGAGACCGGCGACGCGAAGATCACCCGCGGCTACAACCTGCCGGCAAAGTATGTCATCCACACCGTAGGTCCCGTGTACAAAGACGGGCGACACGGTGAAGAGAAACTTCTCATATCCTGCTATGAGAAGTCTCTTCAGATAGCCGCAGACCATGACTGCGAGTCAATCGCTTTTCCTCTTATCTCTTCCGGAGTCTACGGCTATCCCAAGCCGGAGGCTTTCCGTGTCGCCGTTGACACCTGTGAGAAGTTCCTTGAAGACCATGAGATGGACATTTCCATAGTCGTATTTGACAAACGCGGCTACAACATAGGCAAACAGTACGATTCCGCCCTGGAAGAATTCATCGACCAGAATTATGTTGATGAGAGCGAGAGGAAATTCGCCCGCCTCTACAATATGCCTTACGGTGCCGGCGCGGCCAAAGGTGCCATGCGGAATGAGGCTGTTGAGTTCGAAATCTGTGAATCCATTGATGCTGCAATGCCCGACTTTGAACTTGATGAGAGCTTCTCGGAGATGGTACTTCGCAAGATAGACGAGAAGGGTATGACAGATCCTCAGTGCTACAAAAAGGCGAACATTGACAGGAAACTCTTCTCAAAGATAAGAAGCGATCCTCATTACAACCCTTCCAAGAAGACTGCAGTAGCGCTCGGAATTGCATTGGAACTTCCCATGCGCGAGTTTGAGGAACTCCTCCGCAAAGCAGGCCTTGCTCTCTCAAACTCAAATCTGTTCGATGTAATCATTAAATTCTTCGTGAGCAAAGGTATCTACAATATCTTTGAAATAAACGAAGCGCTGTTCTCAAAGGACCTTGAGACACTTTAATGCACAACAAAAGCCCGGGAGCAATCCCGGGCTTTTTTTATGGGCATTTTATTTTATCAAGTCTTTGATTACTTCGTTTGCGATGAGGAGGCCGCAGACGGATGGGACGGTAGCGATTGAGGCCACTGTTTCGCTTCGCTGTTTCGGTTCCTCGGTGGAGTAGACGACTTTGAGGTGGTCTATGCCTCTGGACTTGAGCTCTTTTCGCATGACGCGGGCGAGGGGACAGACGGAGGTTTTGGAGATGTCCGTGACCTCAAACTTTGTCGGGTCGAGCTTGTTGCCTGCGCCCATGGCTGAGATGACGGGTGTGCCTGCCTTGTGGGCCTTCTCTATTATTGCGAGTTTTGCGGTGACGGTGTCGACCGCGTCAACTATATAGTCATATTCTTCGAAGTCAAACTGGTCTGCTGTGTCGGGGAGGAAGAAGAGCTCTTTTGCGTTGACTTTAATGTCGGGGTTTATGTCTTTGAGCCTTTCTTCCATTACGGCGACTTTCGGTTCATTGATGGTCGAGTGAAGGGCGATTATCTGGCGATTGAGGTTGGTGATGTCTACATTGTCCTTGTCGACAATGGTGAGCTCACCGACCCCGGAGCGGGCGAGAGCTTCAGTGGCATAGCCGCCGACACCGCCTATGCCGAATACCGCGACATGGGCGTTTCTGAGTTTATTTACTGCCTCTTCACCGATGAGGAGTTCTGTTCTTTCAAACTGGTTCATTTCCTGCCTCCTACCTTGAAATTGTATTTATTAATATAGTAAAAGTCAAATATCTGTGTTAAAATTATTTATTATCAATTCATCGAGGCGGGAGGTGAAAGCTGTGCCGAGAGAGCTTACAAAGTGCCAGCTGGTTGAGCGCTCAATCATCAAGAAATACAGGGAAGAGCTCTGGAATCCTTTTGTTGCCGCGGTAAAGAGGTATGAACTGATTTCGGAGGGCGACAAGGTTGCCGTGTGTATTTCAGGCGGCAAGGACTCCATGCTCATGGCAAAGCTCATGCAGCAGCTTCACAGGAACTCCGAGGTCCCGTTCGATGTTGTCTTTATCTGTATGGACCCCGGCTACAACAGGGAGAACAGGGAGCAGATAGAGAAGAACGCCGCTTTGCTGGAGATACCGATTCAGTTTTTTGAAACGGATATCTTCGACTATGCAAACAAACAGGCAAAGAATCCCTGCTATATGTGCGCGCGAATGCGCAGGGGACATCTCTACTCGAAGGCACAGGCTTTAGGCTGCAACAAGATTGCCCTGGGACATCATTTCTCAGATGTCATTGAGACGACTGTCATGGCCATGTTCTACGGCGGACAGCTTCAGGCAATGCCGCCGAAACTGCGCTCGACAAACTTTCCCGGTATGGAACTTATCAGGCCGCTGTACTGTGTACATGAGGATGATATTATTGCCTGGAAGAAGTACAATGACCTGACCTTCCTCGACTGCGCATGCAAGTTCACGGAAGATGCATCACGCGGGCATGTCGATTCAAAACGCAAGGAGATAAAGGAACTTATACGTTCACTGAAAGTGAACAATCCGAACATCGAAAACAGTATCTTTTCCAGCATACACAACTGCCAGCTCGACACGATGGTAAACTACAAATCAAAAGGCGTGGAGCACCTCTTCGCGCAGAGGTTCAATGAGGAGGAAACTTCAGATGACACAGAATAGTTTAAGAGACAGAATAGCTTCAAAAGAGATAATCCTGATGGACGGTGCCATGGGCTCGGAACTTATGAAGCATCCCGAGTATGCCGGCAATCATCCGTCCGAACTGAATATAAACAATCCGGAGATTGCGACGGCCATACACAGGGCATATGTTGAGGCCGGAGCGGAAATGATCATAACGAATACGTTCGATGTAAATCCCCGCAAGTATGAGAACTACGCGGAGATAATCGTAGCGGCGGTCAAGGCTGCACGCGCGTCCGGCGCGCCCTATGTCGGACTTGACATAGGCCCTCTGGGCGAACTGTTTTACCCGATGGGACGCCTGCGCGAAGACGAGGCTTTTGAGTGCTTTAAAGCCATCGCCTCAGAGGGCGTGAAGGCAGAGGTCGATTTCTTTATGATTGAGACCATGACAGACGAAAACGAGGCGAAGGCGGCTCTTCGCGCAGTACGTGAAGTGTCTGACCTGCCTGTCATTCTGTCAGGTGCTTTCAACAAGAGGGGTTCCCTCTTTGTCACGGGAGGCAAGCCGGCGGTGCTGGCATCGATTGCCGAGGAGTTCGGCGCGGACGCAGTCGGCGCCAATTGCTCCTACGGCCCGGATCTTCTCCTCCCGATTATTGAGGAATATGCCGGCTGCACATCGCTCCCGATTGTCGCGAAACCCAACGCCGGCATGCCCGACATGTCGTCAGGCAAGGCCGTCTATGATATCGGCCCTGAGGACTTTGCGGGATATATGCAGAGGCTCGTCGAGGCCGGAGCAACGGTTATAGGCGGCTGCTGCGGCACCACTCCTGAGTATATTAATGCATTAACGCATATAGGATAGAGGTAGAAAGTTGAAACAATATGATGTTACCGGCATGAGCTGTGCCGCGTGCCAGGCACGTGTTGAAAAGGCAGTTTCAGAAGTGCCGGGAGTCGACAGCGTAGCCGTGTCCCTGCTCACAAACTCCATGGGAGTGGAGGGCAGTGCGGACGACAAGGCGATAATAAATGCTGTCCTTGCAGCGGGCTACGGATGCTCTGTGAAGACCTCCGAAGAGTCGCTGCTCGAGGATAAGGAGACACCGCGACTGGTGAGAAGACTCATAGTCTCGGTGGTGCTCTCACTTGTCCTCATGTACTTCTCAATGGGCCATATGATCGGCCTGCCGGTGCCCTTTGACCATACGGTGAATGCCTGGGTACAGGCTGCCCTTGCCCTCGCTGTGATGATTATAAACCGCAAATTCTTTGTCAGCGGTTTCAAAGGGGCGGTACACGGAGCACCGAATATGGATACGCTCGTGGCCTTAGGCTCGGGCACATCCTTCCTGTACAGTATGTACCTGCTGCTCACAGGTGAGCATATGCACATGTTCTTCGACTCGGCGGCCATGATACTCGCGCTTATCACCGTGGGTAAGACCCTTGAGGCGAAGTCCAAGGGCAGGACGACGGATGCCCTGAAGTCTCTTATGAAACTTGCACCGAAGACGGCAACCGTCATAAGAGGCGGTGCTGAGACCGTCGTCCCCGTTGAGGAACTTCGCGTGGGCGATGAGTTCATTGTCAGACCCGGCGAGACAATCCCCACAGACGGTAAGATTGTCGAAGGTACGACTTCCGTCAACGAATCAGCCCTGACCGGCGAGAGTATCCCCGTTGATAAACAAATCGGTGACACCGTAAGCGCCGCCACCATAAACAAACAGGGCTTCATACGCTGCGAGGCCACCCGTGTCGGAAAGGATACGACTTTCTCACAGATAATAGAACTCATGTCCGAGGCGGCGGCAACCAAGGCGCCCATAGCGAAGACTGCAGACAAGGTGGCCGGCATCTTTGTACCGGCGGTAATAGTCATAGCGATTCTCACCATGGGAATCTGGCTTGCGTTGGGCAAGGGAATAACCTATGCTGTAATCCGCGGTGTATCCGTTCTTGTAATAAGCTGTCCGTGTGCTCTCGGTCTCGCCACACCTGTCGCCATTATGGTCGGCAGCGGCGTCGGAGCGAGAAACGGTATACTTTTCAAGACTGCCGTATCTCTGGAAGAGGTCGGAAAAGCCACGGTTGCGGTGCTTGACAAGACGGGCACGATAACCGAAGGAAAGCCCGTAGTTACTGACATTGTGCCGTATAAAGTGACGCGCGATCAGCTCCTTTTGTATGCGGCTTCAATAGAGAATTTAAGTTCACATCCGCTGGCTGAAGCGGTCGTTTCTGCAGCGAAAGCCGACAATGTAAAGCCAATTACCTTTACAGACTTCGAAGAGATACCCGGAAAGGGCCTTTCGGCGAAGCTTTTAAGCGTGAACAAGAAGCAGCACTTCTATGCCGGAAACCAGGCATTTATAGGCTCTGTGGCAACTGTTCCCGAGGAGATGAATGCGTTTTGCATGAAGTTCGCCTATGAGGGAAAGACCCCGCTTCTGTTTGCGATGGGCAAGGAAGTGCTCGGCGTAATCGCCGTGGCGGATAAAATCAAGGCTGACAGCAAAAAGGCGATAGATGAACTTCACGAACTCGGTCTTAAAGTCGTAATGCTGACCGGCGACAATGAGCGCACGGCGCAGGCGGTCGCCGGGGAATGCGGCGTCGACGAGGTCGAGGCCGGTATACTGCCGGACGGCAAGGCCTCTGTCATCAGCCGTCTTAAGGAGCAGGGCAAGGTGCTCATGGTCGGAGACGGCATAAACGATGCACCTGCTCTCGCAACGGCTGATATGGGCATTGCCGTGGGAGCCGGCACGGACGTCGCAATCGACGCCGCCGATGTTGTCCTGATGAATTCGGCTCTCTCCGACGTGCCTGCGGCCATACGCCTCTCACGTCGGACTCTTAAGGGCATTCATCAGAATCTCTTCTGGGCGTTCTTCTACAACGCCATACTTATTCCCGTCGCGGCGACGAGCTCGGTGAGCCCGATGATATGCGCCGCCGCAATGAGCCTTTCGAGCTTCTTCGTAGTTACGAATGCGCTCAGAATAAATCTGTTCAAAATAAAACCTGAAGATAAAACTTCGAAAGGAGCAAGAAAAACCATGACAAAGACAGTAAAGATTGAAGGCATGATGTGCCCCCACTGCGAGATGAACGTAAAGCAGACACTTGAGGCTTTTGCTGAAGTTGATTCTGCAGAGGTATCACACAAGGAAGGCACTGCCGTCTTAACTCTCAATGCCGATCTCGACGATGCAAAAATCAAAGAGGCAGTCGAGGCCAAGGGCTACAAAGTAATCTGATTTTCGGAGAAGAATATGGCTGAGAAGAAAAACTCAAGTGTTATACAGGCGATAAAATTCGCCCTGTTCTCCGCTTCCGCGGGACTCATTCAGGCAGGTACTTTTACATTGCTGAACGAGGTTGTCATAAAACTCTCGTTCTTTCAGAACCTGATGGCTGAACACCCCGGATTTGCGAGAGTGATGGAGAACGAATACGGACCGATGTACCTGACGGCACTCACACTGTCGGTGCTCTGGAACTTTACCTTCAACCGTAAGTTCACATTTAAATCGGCCTCCAACGTCCCGATAGCAATGCTCAAGGTTCTGGCCTTTTATGCCGTATTTACGCCGGTTTCCACGATACTCGGAAATCATTTCACCGCGGCCGGAGTGAACGAGTATATTGTCCTCGGAACCACAATGGCATGCAACCTGATAACTGAATTTCTCTACGATAAATTTGTGGTTTTCAGGGATGCTCTGGACAAATAAAACATTAGGATAAGTCCTATATTTGTTATTGATACTATACAAATTAAAAAGCGTAAAATTGACAGCCCGTATAATAGACGGACTGTCTTTTTTGTTATAAAATTAACTTATAAGTTTATGGGTAAAATTCAAAATAGAAGGGAGATGTTTGTCTTAATGTCCAGATACGACGGATATATGGGCAAGGTTCTTTTCATAGACCTTACCGCTAAGACATTCAGTGAGTTTCCCTGGTCTGATGAGGACAGGAAGAGAACAATCGGCGGCAAGATTATGGCCGGCGACATTCTCTACCACCACATCCGCCCGGGAATGACTGCTTGGGACGAAGACAACTGGCTCGTTATCACTACCGGACCTTTGACGGGCTGCGGCGTTCCGAGTTCTTCGCGTTTCAACATCTCGACTATCTCACCGCTGACGGGAGTCCTCACTTCCTCAAACAGCGGCGGCGATTTAGGTATGATGCTGAAACGCTGCGGTTATGATGGCTGTGTCATAACCGGCAAAGCCAAGTCACCCACAAGAATCCACATTACGGAAGACAACGTGGAATTCCTTGATGCGGAAGAACTCTGGGGACTTGCAGTTACCGAGACGCAGGAAAAACTGCCTAAGGGCACGGCAAACCTGGTTATCGGACCTGCAGGTGAGAACAAGGTTCTCTATTCTGCGGTATTGTCAGGAGAACGTGCAAACGGCCGTGGTGGTGTCGGAGCGGTTTTCGGTGACAAAATGATCAAGGCCGTAACGGCCAAAGGATTTAAGCATCCCACCGTCTACAACAAGGAAGGACTTATAAGACTTTCACGCATATGGACGAGGAGAATGCGCAATCACGCCCTCTCGGGCCGTCAGCTTCCGGTACTCGGTACAGCCGGACTTGTATCGCCGATGGAAGCGCGTGGTATTCTTGCCACAAAGAACTTCAGTGCGGGCCACTTTGAAGATTTCGACATGGTCTCAGGTGAAACTCTTTCCGAGACGAAACTTACCAGAAACAGCGGATGCACATCCTGCGTAATGCAGTGTACCCGCCGCTGTATGGTGGACGGTAAGGAAGTAAAAGGACCTGAGCTTGAGATTCTCGGTCTCATGGGTCCCAACATTTTAAACAACGATCTCCAGAATATCATCGACTGGAACTACTGGATTGATGAGATGGGTATGGACACTATCTCCACTGCCGGTACGATTGCCTTTGCGATGGAACTCAAGGAGAAAGGTCTCTGGGACGGCGGTCTTGAATTCGGTAAGACCGACAACATAACCCAGATAATAAAAGACATTGCCCACAGAGAAGGTGTCGGTGATGTACTTGCCGAGGGCTCGAAGCGTATGGCTGATCAGTTCGGCGGCATGGAATTCGCCATCCAGTCGAAGGGTATGGAACTCTCGGCCTATGAGCCTCGCCGTGCGGTAGGTCAGGGCCTCGGCTATGCCACATCCAACCGCGGCGGCTGCCACCTGAACGCAGGTTATCTTGTCTTTGTTGAAGGCCTCGGCCTCGACATCGACAACCTTACTCCGAACGGAAAAGGCGCTCTCTGCGTAATGTTCCAGAACCTCATGGAAGCCATTTCCGCTGCAGGTGTATGTCTGTTTACATCTTATCCGGTATTCCCGAGCTATGTGTTTGATCATCCCAATGCGCCTATCACAAAGGCCGTAACATGGGTTCTGCCGCATCTGGGACCGGTTATCAAACTCATCAACCTGTACAGCTATGTACTTCAGCTTTATATTCCGCTCATCCCTCATACCAAGGCTATTGAACTTGCCACCGGTATGAGCATGAAACTCGGTTCCTTCCTTACCGCGGGTGATCGCGGCTGGAACACGGAGCGTGTTGCGAACATGATCCTCGGTCAGAAGCCGGGTGCCGACAAGCTTCCGAAGAGGCTGACCGATGTTCCTCAGGATCCCAATGATCCGAGAACCAAGGTTCCGCTTGACACAATGCTCAAGGCATTCTATGCAAACCGTCAGTGGGACAACGGTGCTCCTACGGCAAAGGCCCTTAAGAGACTCAAGATAGACATTCCTTCAAGAGATGTCTATCCGTATGCTTGATGGGAGGTTTGAATCATGATTAAGATTAAGACTTTCGGCGTTATCAGACTCGGTTCCGGCATCAAGGAGTTCGATGCAGAGCCTGCACAGATAAGGACCGTTGAGGATTGTTTCAATGCCCTCAACATAAAGAGTGCTCCCGATGCCGACAAATTCTCGTTTGACGAGGCACAGGTTTTTATAAACCACACTCGTACCACAAAGAGGAATTTTGCGATAAAAGACGGCGATGAGGTATGGCTCATGTCGCCTGCATCCGGCGGTTAAAGGAGGCGTAATTTATGGCATATCAGATTGATAAATTTGATTGCGTGGGTTGCTGTGCCTGCATTTTTGCATGCCCCTTTGACGTACCCACTGAGATAAAGGAAGAGCACAAGGTCATAATTCCCGAGGATAAGTGCGTAGGCTGCGGACAGTGTGAAGACATCTGCCCCGTTGCGGCGATTCATCCGGCTCCCGGCCAGAGAAAGATCCGCAAGGTCACCATACTCGAGGAGAACTGCATCGGCTGTACGGCCTGTGCCAGAGGATGTCCTGCGGGCGCCATAAACGGCACCGTCAAGAACCCTCACTCGATTGACCAGAGAAAGTGCATTCAGTGCGGTTTCTGCGGCACAAAGTGCAAGAAGGACGCCATCGTAATCGAATATCTCGCTTAAGCGAAATCAAAAGCCCCGCTCGGCTGAGCGGGGCTTATTTTATGCTGTTTTCTTTTTTCTGCAGAAGATGAGGTATGAAATACCGATACCCAGAAGGCCCGTGATAAGTCCGCAGATCATGCCGGCGATGACATCGCTCGGATAATGGACGCAGCGGATAATCCTTGAAATGGCAACAATGATCGGAATGATCATAAAGAACCATGCCCATTTGTGGCCGTCGATTCTGAGCATTCCGGTCAGGGCGGTGAACATCTCAAAGTTTGTTGAGGTGTGGCCCGAGGGGAATGAGGGGTCAGACTCGAGGTGGGCGCCGGCGGCTGTCCAGTAGGTGTTGAAGACATCCCAGAACGGTGTGTCTTTCAGGGTGATGTAGGGCCGCGCTCTGTCGATTGCAGGTTTGATGCCGTAGTTTACAAGAAGTGTGCCTGCCGCAAAAGCGATGAACAGGGCCACACCGTACTTCCTGGTTTTCTTCGGTATGATGAGGATCAGGGATAAAACGCCGTAGATGATGTAGGCGCGCATATTGCCCATCTGCTGGCAGACATCGGCTATAAAGATTGTTGCAGGATTCTGCAGGTGCCAGATGACATTGTAGAGGGCAGTGTCAAAGCCGTAAAACAGGCTGTCCAAAGTTGCTCCCATATAGAGTAAACCTCCTTTTTTCTTACAAGGCAATTATACTGTTATTGAAGGTCTTTTGCAATTGTTGTATAATTGAACGGTAATTTTAAGGGAGGTAATTTTTATGAGTTACAAAAATCAGTATCCCTATATTTTTGTTCACGGAATGCTCGGCTGGGGAGAGGAGAACAAGTTCTACAAATTCCCTTACTGGGGCATGATTGCGGGCAATCAGATGAAGCAGCTCCGCGCCGAGGGTATCGAGGCGTATGCGCCGCAGGTAGGCCCTTTAGGCTCCGCCTGGGACCGCGCGTGCGAACTCTATGCGCAGCTGACCGGCACGCGCGTCGATTACGGCGTCGCCCACTCAAAGGCCAAGGGTCATGACCGCTACGGCATGACATTCACAAAGCCCGTTGTGGAAGGCTGGGGCTCCGACAGGAAGATTCATCTCATCGGTCACTCCTTCGGCGGCGCGACCATCCGCATGCTCGCCGAACTCCTGACGAACGGCTCGGAAGCGGAGCGTCAGGCCACACCGAAGGACGAACTCTCACCCCTCTTCGAGGGCGGACATGGCGACTGGATAAAGTCCATCACTACGGTATCCGCGCCTCATGACGGCACGACATTCACACACACTTATCCGAGACTCATGGTAGGCCTCACATACTTCCTTCTCGCCTTTGCGGGACTGGTAGGTCATACGGGCACGGGTCATGTCTATGACTTCAAACTCAGCCAGTGGGGACTTACCCAGGTACCGGATGAACTGCGTGACCACAAGAAGATTTTCCAGCCTCGTGTCATGAGAAAAATCGTAAAATCGAAGGACTACATCTTCGCGGATCTTCGCATTGACAACGCGATGGACCTCAACAGAAACATCCACACCTCAAAGGATATCTACTACTTCTCAATCTCCGGCAACGGAACAAAGCCTGCAGGCAACGGAACCTACAAGCGTGCTCCGATAATGTTCATAGCTCTCGCTCCGTTTGCGAGAGGAATGGGCAAGTTCCCGATAAACCAGAACATAAACGGCGCTGAGATAACGGAGGAGTGGAGAAAGAACGACGGTCTCGTCTCACTCGAGTCCGGCCGCTATCCTCACCTTGAGCCTCACTGCATGTTCGAGGATGTGAAGGACAAGAAAATCGAGAAGGGTATCTGGCATGTTCTTCCCGATGCGACAGGCGACCATGGCACGGTTATCGGCGGCTCGCTCTCCTTCATCGGACCGGGCAAACCCGACAATTACCGCAACGCCTACAGATACTGGATCAATTTCCTTGAGAACCTTCCCGACTGATGAAGTTACAGGTGCCTCACCGCAGAGCGGTGAGGCGCTTTTTTGTTTGTTGTAAGTTTAATGCAATTATGGTAAAATATATTCTCATTCTATTATAATGAGCATATTATACGCGCGGGGAGGGGTTTTGTGGCAACGTCTGTGGTGCCGGATATTGAACTGCAGAGGCAGTTCGAATTCTGTTTAAAAGTTAAGACGTTGCTGGCTGAAAGGCTTCCCGGACGCGCCCCGCTGGCCTTTACCCACACCTACGGGTGTCAGGGAAATGTTGCGGAGGGTGAGCGTATAGACGGCATGCTGGCGCAGATGGGTTATGAGTTCTGTGATGACGCCTCAAAGGCGGATTTTATTCTCTTTAACACCTGTGCCGTAAGAGAACATGCGGAGGAGAGGGTGTTCAGTAACCTCGGAAGACTCAAAGTTTTCAAGGAGACGAATCCGAACCTTATTATTGCCGTCTGCGGCTGTATGGTGCAGCAGGAGCACATAAAGAAGAAACTGAAAAGCAGTTTTCCTTATGTCGATCTTGTTTTCGGCACTCATGCCATACACACTTTCCCTGAGTCTTTGTACAACTGTATTCTGAAACAGGAGCGGGTTTTTGAAGTGCCTGACTCGGATGGTGTTGTTTTTGAAGGCGTGCCCTCGAAGCACTCAAATGGCATAAAGGCTTTCCTGCCGATCTCGTACGGCTGCAACAATTTCTGCACCTACTGCGTGGTGCCCCTGGTAAAGGGCAGGGAGCGCAGCAGGAAGTATGAGGACATAATGACGGACGCAAGACAGCTTGTGGCTGACGGCTACAAGGAGATAATGCTGATAGGGCAGAATGTCAACTCATACGGAAACGACTTCGGTGAGACTAATCTTTTTGCGAAACTTCTGCGGGAGATAAATGACATACCGGGCGACTTCATCATCCGTTTCATGACATCTCATCCGAAGGACTGCTCGTTTGAACTCATCGACACGATGGCGGAATGCTCAAAGATTGAGCATCACATCCATCTCCCGTTCCAGTCGGGCAACGACCGGGTACTCCGTGAGATGAACAGGCACTATGACAGGAAGCGTTACACTGAGGTGGCGAAGTATGCCAAGGAAAAGATTCCGGACATAGCGATAACCTCAGACGTAATCGTCGGCTTCCCCGGAGAGACACATGAGGACTTCCTCGATACGGTCTCCCTCATCCGTGAGATTGAATTCTCATCGCTCTATATATTTATCTTCTCACCGCGCGTCGGAACGAAGGCGGCCTCAATGCCTGACCCGGTTCCCGCGGAGGAGAAGTCGGCATGGTTTAAGGAACTTTCCGACGCGCAGGAAGAGATCGCCGCGGCGCGCTCCCTCGCGATGAAGGGCAAGGTCTATCGCGCTCTCGTCGAGGGCAGGAACAAGGCCGGCCGTCTCTGCGGACGGACCTCGCAGAACATTATGATCGAATTTGATGGTACCGATGACCTCATCGGAACTTTTCAAAATATAAAAGTAACTGAACCACTCACGTGGATATTGAAAGGAGAACTTCAGTAATGGACGTAATTGAACTCACCAGACAGCTCGGCGCTGCCGTACAGGCTGACGAGAAGTATCAGAAGTTTGCAGCGGCAAAGGAAGCTGCTGACAACGACACAGATGTACAGGCTCAGCTTGCTGAAATTGAGAAAATCCGCACAGAGTATCAGGAAGCCGCTATGGCAGAGCAGCCTGATGAAGCACGTCTTTCTAAGCTCGACCAGGAATTCCAGATGGCTTATGCCGGATTCATGGGCTCCGACGTAATGGAGAAGTATGAGACAGCACGCGCTGAGCTCGATGCTCTCATGAACTACATCATGCAGATTCTTT
>JAEEGK010009527.1_pt1 | contig 22650 bp, 22 predicted proteins | sample 8958771 | NCBI WGS metagenome assembly JAEEGK01 (sample SAMN16246547, study PRJNA631951) | gut metagenome | biome: gut microbiome; feature: rumen; material: SC-attached | host: Bos | place: Iran: Karaj | collected 2018-10 | reverse complement strand
TCATTGTATAAAATATCTTCGATATTTTCTACGAGTCTTCGTCGTCGCTCGGAAATTGAAAGCAAGCTTTCATTTCTCTCGCTCCTAGAAGCCTTGTAAATTTAATCATTATCTGTATCAGAACGACTATCCAAGATTTCTATTCCTATTAAAAGAAATTGAAACGGTTTGTTTCTTGTTACCCAAGAGTATTTCTACTCTCGCTTCTTGTACTACTTCTGTCTATGTAAATCTTTCAAAGAACTCTTTCTTAGTGTGCTATCGTTTTTGAGCGAAAGCGGGTGCAAAGGTATAGCTTTTTTTCTTTCCCTCCAAATATTTTCCAAAAAAAATTCCCAAAAACATGAAAGTTTTCGGGAATATTTACAAAATTCGATATTAAGTACTCTATTATATATAATGTACGCGAAGAAGTCTATTCTCGACGTCCAAATATGCGCAACAGATAGATAAAGAGGTTTATGAAGTCCAAATAAAGGGTAAGAGCGCCCAAAAGTGCAATCTTCTGAGAGGCCTCACCTGCATCCGGAGCCATCACAAGCATATTTTTAATCTTCTGAGTATCGTAAGCAGTAAGACCAACAAAGAGCAAAACGCCCAGATAGCTGATTATCGTTTCAAGACCAGAACTCTTAAGGAAGATGTTGACGATGGTAGCGATAATGATACCAATAAGTGCCATAAACAGGATCTTACCCATAGAAGAGAGATCTTTCTTTGTGGTATAGCCTACAAGTGCCATCACGGCGAATGTTCCTGCAGTAATAAAGAACACACTGGCAATGCTCGACATTGTGTACACAAGGAAGATTGACGAGAATAATGCGCCATTGATGACAGAATAAAGTACAAAGAGCAGTGTAGCTGTGCTCAGCGACAGACGATTGATAGCGGCACTAACACCAAACACAATAGCAAATTCTGCAATTACCAGTCCCCAAAGCAATACTGAGTTAGAGTACAGAGCAGTGATAATACCAGGACTTGTAGCAACGCCATAAGCAGTAAAGCCTGTAAGAGCGAGTGCCAAAGTCATCCACACATAAACCTTCCTCATCAATGCAGGGAAGGCAGCCGACATCGAGAGTTCCCTCTCACGACTCGACAGATTGAAATCTAATTCGTTATAATTCATAATTTAAAATTTTGTTCGTTACACATTTATTCATACCGCAAATATAGTGCCACAAAGGTAAGCATTTACTTTTAATAAAACATAAATAAGTGATAGAAAATGAGTTATTATTAGTATTTTTGGAGTTTTTTCACTATATTTGCCCTCATAAATAACTAAAAAACAAAAGTAATAATACACTAACAAAAATGAAGATTGGTTTATTCATCCCCTGTTATGTAGACGTGGTTTATCCTCATGTAGGAGTAGCCACATATAAGCTATTGACGCATCTGGGCCTAGATGTGGATTATCCGCTGAACCAGACCTGCTGCGGACAACCAATGGCAAATGCCGGATTTGAGGGACAAGCCATACCACTGGCTGAGAAATTCGAAGATAAATTCAAGAGCTACGATTATGTTGTTTCCCCATCGGTGAGTTGTACAGCATTTATTAAACTGAACTACCCACGCCTGTTGAAAGGCATGCACGAGTGTATGACATCAGGCAAGATCATGGACGTAGTAGAGTTCCTGCATGATGTGATAAAGGTGGCTCACCCTCTTGGAACATTTCCGCACAAGGTGAGTCTGCACAACTCTTGTCATGGTGTGCGCGAATTGGGACTGAGCTCTCCCAGCGAGAAAAACGTACCTAAGTATAATAAAATAAAAGATTTGCTAACCCTTGTGGATGGCATACAGGTTATGGAGCCAGAGCGTCCCGACGAATGCTGCGGATTTGGCGGAATGTTCTCGGTCGAGGAGACTGCCATCAGCGAGCAGATGGGCATTGACAAGGTCCAGCGCCACCTGAAAACAGGTGCGAGATTCATAACAGGTCCCGACTGCTCGTGCCTGATGCACATGGCCGGTGTGGCCAAGAAGCAGGGGCTTGACATACAGTTTATGCATGTGGTGGAAATTCTTGCTGCAGGGCTTTAAATGAAGGAAAAGTAAGAACGTTAAAAACAATAGAGATATGAGCACTTCACATAGTAACGCAGCCAAGGAATTCTTGGAGAACAAGACATATGCCAAATGGCATGATGCCACATTCTGGACAGTACGCACCAAGCGTGACAATATGGCATACGGCCTGGCCGAATGGGAGCAGTTGCGCGAAAAAGCCAGCGCTATCAAACGTCACACCATCACCCACCTGGACGAATATCTTGATCAGTTTGCCACCAAAGCCGAAGAAAACGGCTGTATTGTTCACTGGGCCAAGGATGCCCACGAGTTCAACGAGATTGTATATGGCATACTAAAGAACCACAACGTCAAGAAGCTGGTTAAATCAAAATCGATGCTGACAGAGGAATGCGGCATGAATCCTTATTTGGAGCAACACGGCATTGAAGTGGTTGAAACCGACCTTGGCGAGCGCATCATCCAGCTGAAAGGTCAGGCACCAAGTCATATTGTGATGCCAGCCATCCACCTGAACCACGACGATGTGGGCGAACTGTTTGAGGAAAAGTTAGGCAGTGAGAAGGGAAACCACGATCCAACGTACCTCACTTATGTAGCGCGATTAAGCCTAAGAAACGAGTTTCTGACTGCTGATGCGGGCATGACGGGCGCAAATTTCGGCATTGCAGAGACAGGCGATATCGTGGTTTGCACCAACGAGGGCAATGCCGATATGTCGACCTCATGCCCCAAGCTGCATATTGCAGCAATAGGATTAGAAAAGATTATTCCGAATTACGACTGTCTGGCTGTGTTCCAACGCATGCTATGCCGTGCAGGAACGGGTCAGCCCACCACTACGTTTACATCTCATTTCCGAAAGGCACGCCCAACGGCAGACCAGATGCACATTGTACTGGTGGACAACGGACGCAGCGAATGGATAGGTAACCCAGAGCACTGGGAGGCGCTGAAGTGTATACGCTGCGGATCGTGCATGAACACCTGTCCCGTATATCGTCGCAGTGGCGGTTACAGCTACAGTTATTTTATCCCTGGGCCAATCGGTATCAACCTGGGCATGCTACGCGATCCCCATAAGCACTCCGGCAATGTGAGCGCCTGCACCCTGTGTAATTCATGCCAAACGGTATGTCCTTCGAAAATAAATCTAGGCGATCAGATATACCTGTGGCGCCAGCAACTTGACAGCTTTGGCACAGCCAATCCACAGAAGAAACTGATGTGCAAAGGCATGAGCATGCTTTATGGTAATGAGACTTTCTACAACCTGGGAACGGCCTTAGCCCATTGGGCCAACATCATACCATCACCCATTATCAACTGCAGCCTGAATCCGTGGGCCGATGGTCACAAGATGATGAAATTCCCGAAGAAACCGTTCCATCTCATCTGGAAAAAATTAAAGAAATGATTAGAAAAAAAAGTGAATAGTCATGAGTAACAAAGACGACATACTGAAGAAATACAGGGCGAATGTCATAGAGCGGTATGACATGCCCGATTTGAGCGATATCAAAGCCATCACCTACCCTAACCCATTGGTGCAGTTTGTAAAGATGAGCGAGATGGTGGGAGGACAAGTGATTGAGGTCGACCCTGGGCGAGATATCAATGAGCTGATCCGTGAACTCTTCCCTGATGCCAAGGAGATAGCCTCCAACCTGCCAGAGATTACGATTGCCACCAGGAACCCTGACACTGTGGGGCAAGCCCGCGACCTTAACGGCACGGATGTAGGCATCATCCGTGGTGTGTTCGGTGTGGCAGAGAATGCATGCATCTGGATTCCTCAGACCATGAAGGAGAAAGCCATCTGCTTTATCTCAGAGAATCTGGTGATTCTGCTCCCCAAGAGTCAGATTATAAACAACATGCACGAAGCCTACAAACGCATTGAATTTGATAGGGAATACGATGGGTATGGTGTGTTCATCAGTGGTCCGTCGAAGACAGCGGATATCGCGCAGGTGCTGGTGATGGGTGCCCAAGCCGCCCGTAGCGCCACCATACTACTTATGCCAGAGTAAAGGTATTCAGGAGGTTGATGACTTCATCAACCTCTTTTTGGGTCATCGACTGATTACAGGGGATGGAAAGCTCCTGGGCATGGATCTGCTCTGTGATGGGGAATGAGAGATGACGCCATTCCTTATAACACATCTGTTTATGAGGGGGGATGGGATAATGGATCTGTGTCTCCACACCATGGACAGAGAGATACTGTTGAAGTTCATGGCGACTCTCGCAGAATACCGGGAAGATATGGTACACAGAGTCGCATGACTCAAACGAGGAACGATCAACCGTTTCATTGCCCACGAAACGTAATTTCATCAGTGGATTAATTACTTCTCGTTCATAACGAGCAGCAATCTCCTTGCGGATTTGGTTGTCGCCATCCAGATAGTGCAGCTTCACATCGAGCACAGCAGCCTGTAACTCGTCCATACGACTATTGCACCCATGATAATCAAATACGTACTTACTTGTAGAGCCATAGTTGCCTAATGCACGCACTATCTCAGCCAGTTCATCACTATTGACTGTCACTGCCCCGGCATCGCCTAGGGCACCCAGGTTCTTGCCAGGATAGAAGCTATGGGCTGCAGCATCACCCAGTGCTCCTGTGCGCATACCATTATATGTGCACCCATGTGCCTGAGCATTATCCTCAATCAGTTTCAGGCCATAGCTGCGACAGAGTTCACCGATACGAGGGGTATAGGCACACCGACCATACAGATGTACAATCATTATGGCCTTGGTACGCGGGGTGATGGCTGCCTCAATCAGCGCATCGTCAATCTGCAAAGTATATATGGATGGCTCTACCAATACAGGTGTGAGTCCACACTCTGTAATGGCGAGGATAGATGCGATATAGGTGTTGGCTGGCACGATGACCTCGTCGCCCTTCTGCATCACGCCCATCTCCATATACGCCTGAAGGATCAGCTTCAGGGCATCGAGTCCGTTACCACAACCTATACAATGGCAGGTACCGATATAGTGTGCATAATGCTGTTCGAACCTCTGCACAGCCATGCCTCTTAGATACCAGCCGCTATCTAGCACGCCACTGATGGCAGCACGCATCTCTGCATCGTGCTGTGCGTTGATGGCTTTCAGGTCGAGATACTTGATCATAGACTCCATTTATACCAATCGTAGCAGATACCTCTGCCACCAAAACCTTCTTTCTGATAGATGAGCTGTGTATTGAGATAGGTACCTTGACGCTCGGTTGAGATGCCAAAATCGAAAAAGGCATGCTGCTGCAGCGAGCGTGCTATCAGCTCTTCAAACAACAGGTCGAGCGCATGCAACTCTCGTCCGCGGGGGCTGGCAGCGATATACTGGGAATGAACCACACGTGTAGTAACATAGACCACACATCCTGCCACTGTCGCCAGTCCTTCCTTTGCCACAAACAGACGGATGTGCTGTGGCATGCGTTGATGCAGTAGCTTTATCTCATCGAGGGAGTGTACTGGGTGCACGCCATATCGACTATCCAGAGTAGCAGTCAGCACATCCCAAAAGTTCTGAAAATCGGTGGTTTCCTCAATGGTCAAACCTGCTTCCCGTGCCTTATAGGCCCCACCTTTTCGAATGCGATACCATTCACAAGGATGCTCACGGGTAATAGTCGATGAGAGACTGCGTGTCATTCTGGCGTCACACACCTGGGTGATGGCATAAAGGTCTTCCTCGGCCGGCAGTTGGTGATAAATCCACGGCACGGGTTTATACACCACCTTCTTCAGCCCCTCAGCACGCAGTGTTGCATTCAGCAGTTTGAATATCTCCACCACATCAGCCGCAGTGGTCTGTGCACTCATCACCAATCCGCCATAGGTCAATCCTTGATGTGAATAGAATGTATCGTCCACCACATTACCAGGCAGCAGGGCATAGAGCTTGCCCCGACGGAAGATCATCAGCGAGTGATCCACAAAGCGAAATGAATGATAGTCCATATAGCGCCGGTCGAAGAGAAAAGTACCGTTCTTCGACTGGCCCACAAACTGATTCCACACATCCGAATGTTCTGATCTATATGGCTTTATTTCGAACATCCTACGTACTTAAGAAAATCATCGTAATCGTAGATATAATCATCGGGATCATAATGTTCTGAGGCAAGTACCATGCACACGCCGCCCGAAGAGAAATCATCAAGTGTTCGCCAGATGTTGGTATCAATCAGCAGGCCCTGCCAAGGGTGATTCAGAAGCACCGTCTTTCGTTCGAATCCATTATCCAGTGTGACATGGAACGAACCACTTAGAGCAATCACAAACTGGCGTAACTTCTTATGTGCATGTCCTCCCCGGCTCTCTCCTCCAGGCACATCGTAAACCCAGTAGACCCGTTTGATATCAAAGGGAATAATTTCCTGCGCCTCAGCAAACGTCAGGTTGCCACGCGGATCAGTAATTCTGGGCAAGTCTATGATATTCACCTCTAAGCGGTTCATTCTATTGCTTCAATTGCTTAGTGTTCGAACTTAGTATAAGGGTCGGTTCCCAGCACGGTCTTAGCCAAGCGCTTGGCTTTTTCGCGAAGCGCGTTCACATCGTCGCCCACCTCGCCATAGCACAATACCACACCCATACGGCGGCCCTTGTGAGCCTCGGGCTTACCAAAGATACGGATACGTGTGCGATCCTCCTTCAGTGCCTCCTCAAGGTTGTAGTCGAGCAGGGTGCGGTCTACTGGTGTAGAAGCCTCTTTTGGTGAGAGGATGACAGCCGATGCACCTGCGTGCTCCAGATGGATGGCAGGAATGGGCAGTCCCATGACAGCACGGAAGTGCAGTTCAAACTCACTCAGGTTAGTGGTATGTCCGAGTGTTACCATACCTGTATCGTGTGGACGTGGTGAGAGCTCGCTGAAGATCACTTCGCCCTGCTTGGTAAGGAAGAACTCCACGCCCCAGATGCCAGCACCTGTCAGTGCCTTGGTCACCTTTTCGGCCATCATCTGCGCCTGTTTCAATGCCTCATCGCTAATCTTGTACGGCTGCCATGACTCACGATAGTCACCGGCCTTCTGTACGTGTCCGATAGGCGGACAGAACAATGTTGGCCAGCCGTTCTTCTGGGTAACAGTGAGTAGCGTAAACTCTGAATCGAAGTCGATAAACTCCTCGATGATCACCTCCTTCACATCGCCACGGCTTCCCTCCATAGCCTCCTTGAAGGCCTGTTCGAGCTCATCGTCGTTGTGCACGTAGCTCTGACCATGACCTGACGACGACATCAGTGGCTTCACTACACATGGGAATCCTATCTCGTCGGCAGCAGCCTTGAACTCATCAAAGGTCTTGGCATAGAAATATTTGGCAGTACGCAGTCCCAGTTCCTTTGAAGCCAGGTCGCGGATGGCGCGACGATTCATGGTGAAGTTCACGGCACGGGCAGAAGGTACCACCTGAATGCCCTGTTCCTCAAACTTAAACAGCCGCTCTGTACGTATAGCCTCAATCTCAGGCACAATAATGTCGGGTTTGTGCTTGTTTACCACAGCCTCCAGTGCATCGCCATCGAGCATGGAGAACACCTCGCGTTCGTCGGCCACCTGCATGGCTGGCGCATTGTCATAACGATCGCAGGCAATCACATACTGTCCTGCACGCATAGCGGCTATCACGAACTCCTTGCCGAGTTCACCTGAGCCTAGTAATAGTATTTTCTTCATTTATCTAAAGTTTGTTTTAACATTTGCCACTCTGGGGTTACGGCCAGCTTTCTGATACACTGGTCTATGCGCGCCATCGCATCCTCCTGACTCATCTTGAATCCACGTGCTATCTCCTGCAGCGACTTACGCTCACAACCAAAGAGCCCGTAGTAGTGTGTCACAGCCTCTTCTTCCTCTGGCGGCAACAGATAGAGCAGATGCTCCAGATAGTGTTCCATCTGAGGCGACACGCTGGTGGGTTCGAGTCCGATACGCACCAGATACGAGTGCAGTTCGTGTGAGAGATTATCTGTTGGCATACATATTATCGTAATAGTTCTGATAGTCACCGCTGGTCACATTGTCGAGCCACTCCTGGTTGTCGAGATACCAGCGAACGGTTTTCTCGATACCCTCCTCAAACTGGAGCGAAGGCTCCCAACCAAGCTCACGCTGCAGCTTCGACGAGTCGATAGCATAGCGCAGGTCATGGCCGGCACGGTCGGTCACAAAAGTAATCAGGTCCATATCCTCGCCTTCCTTTCTGCCCAGCAGTCGGTCCACGGTCTTGATCACCACCTTGATGATATCAATATTCTTCCACTCGTTGAAGCCTCCGATGTTATAGGTATCGGCAATCTTACCCTCGTGGAAGATGACGTCGATAGCACGGGCATGATCCTCTACATACAGCCAGTCGCGCACGTTCTCACCCTTGCCATAGACAGGCAGCGGTTTGCGATGGCGGATGTTATTGATGAACAATGGAATCAGCTTCTCAGGGAACTGATAAGGACCATAGTTGTTCGAGCAGTTGGTCACTACTACTGGCATGCCATAGGTGTCGTGGAAAGCGCGCACAAAGTGGTCGCTCGATGCCTTCGATGCCGAATAGGGTGAGTGGGGATTGTATTTCGTTGTCTCGAGGAAGAACTGATCGCCATAAGCCAGATGATGCTCAGCGCTTGAAGCGGTAGTGGTGAATGGCGGCTCGATACCCTCTGGGTGCGTAAGCTCCAGTGCACCATACACCTCATCGGTAGAGATGTGGTAGAATCGCTTGCCCTCATACTTCTCTGGCAGACTCTCCCAATACAGTTTGGCAGCCTGGAGCAACGAGAGTGTACCCATCACGTTGGTCTTGGCGAAGGTGAAGGGATCTTTGATAGAGCGGTCCACATGACTCTCAGCTGCCAGATGGATGATACCATCCACCTGCTTGTCCTGCATCAGCTTGTAGAAGGCATCAAAATCGCAGATGTCCATCTTCACAAACTCGTAGTTGGGTTTGTTCTCAATGTCCTTCAGGTTAGCCAGGTTACCAGCATAGGTCAGTTTGTCGAGGTTAACGATGTGATAGTCGGGATACTTGTTCACAAACAGGCGCACCACGTGGCTTCCTATAAAGCCTGCACCACCTGTAATAACGATTGTTCTCTTCATATTTTTAGTCTCCTAATGTTATAACTTCTAAATCCTTAAATTCTTTTCCGTCTATGGTCAGACGTACCAGGGTTCTGTCTTTATGCCACCCCTGTATGCCAGCGGCACCTGGGTTGATATGTAACAGGTTCAGTGTCTTGTCAAACTTCACTTTCAGAATGTGCGAGTGACCAGCCACAAACAACTGCGGCGGACTGGCATAGAGTGTCGATCGGATGCTGGGGTCGTAATTGCCAGGATAGCCGCCTATATGTTTGATGAGCACATCCACATCCTCACACATAAAACGGTTCAGTTCACGAAACATCAGTCTCAGGTCTCCCCCATCGCAGTTGCCGCATACAGCCCGGAAGGGTCTGAACTCTGCCAGTTTCTCAGCCACCTCTACGCTACCGATATCGCCTGCATGCCATATCTCGTCGCAGGGTTCAAAGTAGTGCAGATACTTATCGTCCCAATAGCTGTGGGTATCGCTCAAAATACCTATTTTCTTCATATTCCAAAGCGTTGGCGGATATATTCTGCGATGAGTTTCTCGGTGGCCTCAAGCCCCAGGATGCTGGCGTCGATACAGAGGTCGTAGCTCTCTGCAGCACCCCACTTCTTACCCGTATAGTAATTGTAATACTGCGCGCGTCGGCTCTCCACACGTTCTATCAGCTTACGGGCTTGCTCTTCGTCGATATTCTTCACTTTCGACACGATTTGTGCACGAAAATCCATCGAGGCAGTCACAAAGATATTCACCACATGATCGAAATCGCGAAGGATATAGTCGGCACAACGTCCTAGAAACACGCAGTTTCCTTCTGAGGCCGCCTTACGAATCGCATCGCTTTGGAATTGGAACAAACCCTCCTGCGAGAAGTTAGAGCCATACAGGTTACCGCCTATCAGGTGGGGGGCCTGCACGTTAAACAAGCTGCGGAAGAAGCCCTTTTTCTCATCATTCTGTTTGAAGAACTTCTCTGAGAATCCACTCTCTTTGGCTGCCAGATTCAGCAGTTCCTTGTCGTAGAACTGCGCCTCAAAATCCTTTGCCAGCATGCGGCCTATCTCCTGGCCACCGGCGCCAACTTGTCTGCCTACGTTAATAATAATATGTTTCATTATTCTTTAGTTATTCGCATTCACTGCTTTAAATTTCTTCATATACCACATCAGCATGGGTATCGTCATTGCAAATGCCAGGAAATCGCTGGCAGGCATAGAGTACCACACGCCATCAAGATTCCAGAATAGCGGAAACACATACGCCATCGGTAGCAACAGAAACAGCTGTCTCGACAGCGAGAGGAATATCGACACCTTCACCTTGCCTATACTCTGGAAGAAATGTGTGATAGTGGCCTGCGACCCCACGACGAAGAACACCAGCATATCCAGTCGGATGCCCTGTGCCGCCAGGTCTATCAGTGTGGCATCGGTCGTAAAGATACGGGCTATCTCACGCGGGAAGAGCATGGACAGCGCCCAGCCCACCAGCAGGATGGCCGTAGCACATCCAATGGCCAGGTACAGGCAGCGCAGCATACGGTCGTATTTCTCCGCGCCGTAGTTATAGCCTACGATAGGCTGCATGCCTTGGCACACCCCCATCACGAACATAAAAAACATCATCACCACCGAGTTGGCTATCGAGTAGGCACCCACAGCCATATCACCACCATAGCGCACAAACTGGTTGTTCATCACAATCACGATGACACAACTGGTCACATTCATCAGGAAGGGCGATATGCCAATGGCAATGATATTACTTACCAGTCTTTTCTTCAGTTTGTAGATACCTTTTTTCAAATGCAGGATCTCATTCTTGTTCGAGAACAGATATATCTGCCAGCACAGGGCCATGGTTTGCGAGGTCACCGTTGCCAGCGCCGCACCGCGGATTCCCCACCTGAACCACCACACAAACGCTATCACCAGTGCTATATTCATGGCCACGGTAAACAGCACCGAGTACATGGCGTGCTTGGGCTTGCCTGCCGCACGCAGCACAGCATTCATACCGAAATACATATGGGTCATCACATTACCCAGCAGGATAATGGTCATAAACTCCCTGGCATAGGGCAGCGTCACATCGCTAGCACCGAAAAAGAGCAGGATAGGATCCAGGAACAGTAGGCAGATAACCATAAACGAGAAACCAATAATCAGGTTCAGCGTAATGGTATTGCCCAACAGGTTCTGAGCCGTTTGGTAATCGCGCTGTCCCAACTTCACACTGATGCTTGCCGACGAGCCTACGCCCACCGCAGCACCAAAGGCAGCACTCAAGTTCATAAAGGGGAAAGTAATGCCCAGACCTGCGATAGCCTCCGGTCCCACAATCTGTCCAATCATGGCACGGTCAATGATATTATAGAGGCTCGAAGCCGACATTGCCACAATAGCTGGCAGGGCATATTGCCACAACAATTGCCCCACGGGCTTTGTCCCTAATGCCAAAGTGGCTTGCTTGTTGTCACTCATGCGATTGCTATTCTTCATTTTCGAGTGCAAAGGTACAAAAAAAACCATAAACCTACAAACTTTTCAGAGAAAAGTATTACCTTTGCAGTCGTAATGAGAAAAGCCTTACTCATACTATGCTTATTCATAGTAGCGCTCACATGCTCACTAACCTCTGGCGCCACTGCTCCCCCCAAGAAAAAATACCCTGGGGGCAAATGTTATATCTGGCGCTACACACTTCATGATAAGCGCGAGTCCAGCTACACCCTCGACCGTCCTCAGCGATGGCTCTCCCACAAGAGTATCGAGCGCCGCCGCAAGCAGGGGTTGGCATTGGACTCAACCGATCTCCCTGTTAGCAGCAGCTATCTCAAAGCCATTGAGCGGCTCACCAGCGAGGCCAACCGAAGCACCAAGTCGGCTACCCCTTCAAAGGTGATAGGCACCAGCCGTTGGAACAACACCGTTCTGGTGCGCTCTGCCGACACCACCTTCCTACAGCATCTGGCCCAACAAGCATACGTAAAACATAGCGAACTGGTATGGACCGCTCCCGATAGCATTGAGCGCCAGATCAAGACCAAGGCCAAGTACGAGTTCCACAAGTGGGACAGCGTGAAAAGCTCTGTCTATGGTCATGGTCGCGAACAAATCGAGATGCTCAACGGCCATCGTCTGCATGGTATTGGCTATCGTGGCAAAGGCATCACCATCGCCGTACTCGATGGCGGTTTCATGAACTGCGACCAGATACCCGCCTTCCAGCATGCCCTCATTGCCGGCACCAAGGATTTTGTCTACCCCAACAGCGCCTATTTTTATCAGGAGACCGACCACGGCACCAAGGTACTGTCAACCATGGCCGTCAACGAGCCCGAAGTGCTTGTTGGCACAGCCCCAGAGGCACGCTATTGGCTACTACGCTGCGAAGATCAGCAGACCGAGCAACCCGTTGAAGAGGATTATTGGGCAATGGCAGCCGAGTTTGCCGACTCATTGGGCGTAGACATCATCACCTCCAGCCTAGGCTACACCGAATACGACGATCGCCCCGGCTACTACCACCAGTACGACCTCGATGGCCACACCGCCCTCATCTCACGCACAGCGTCAATGCTGGCGCAGAAAGGCATTATCCTGGTCAACTCCGCCGGCAATAGCGGTATGGGCCCCTGGAAGAAGATCACCTTCCCCAGCGACGCCTTCAACACCCTCACCGTGGGTGCACTCAATCTGCAGCATATCAATGCCCCTTTCAGCGGTGTCGGACCCACACAGGACATGCGCATCAAGCCCGACGTGATGGCCCTGGGCAGCCCCACTTGTCTGATCTCTGGTCGTGGCGGTGTGGTGCGTGACATGGGCACCTCGTTCTCAACACCGATTATCGCCGGACTGACAGCCTGCCTATGGCAAGCGCTGCCCGATAAGACTGCCTTGCAAATCATTGAACTTATCCGTCAGAACAGCAGCAACTACAGCCGTCCCGACAACATATACGGTTATGGCATACCCAATTTCTGGCGTGCCTATATGGTAGGGAGGACCGAGCCATGAAGCATTTCTCCCTACTCGAACTCAACCAGCTGGTACGCGAAGCCATCGAGGCGTCGCTACCGATGGAATACTGGGTCGAAGCCGAACTGTCGGAATGCCGTGAGAGCCGTGGGCACTGCTATATGGAGCTCATTCAGAAGGACGAGCGATCAGCCACACCCATAGCCAAGGCCTCAGCCAAGTGCTGGGCCAGCAAGTGGCTCACCATCCGACCTTATTTCGAGCGCACCACCGTCCAGCAGTTACATGCCGGCATGAAGGTGCTGCTACAGGTCTATCCACAGTTTCACGAGGCCTATGGGTTCTCGTGGATCGTCAATGACATTGATCCCACCTACACCCTTGGCGACATGGCGCGCAAGCGCCAGGAGATTATCCGTAAACTCAAGGCCGAGGGCGTTTTCGACCTCCAGAAAGAGCTGCAGTTCCCCCTGTTCTGTCAGCGCATCGCCGTGATCTCCAGCCAGACGGCAGCCGGCTATGGCGACTTCTGTAACCAACTGACAGACAACCCCTATGGTTTTCTGTTCGAAACACAATTGTTCCCTGCCATCATGCAGGGCGAAGGGGTAGAACAGAGCATCATCGCTGCCCTTGAGCGCATCTACAACGAGGCGTTCGACTGTGTGGTCATCATCCGTGGTGGCGGCGGCACTGCCGACCTCAGCGGATTCGACACCCTGACTCTTGCTGAGCACGTGGCCAATTTCCCCATACCTATTATCACAGGTATTGGACACGACCGCGACGAGAGCATCCTCGACATGATCTCGCACACCCGTGTAAAAACGCCTACCGCCGCTGCTACCCTGCTCATCGATCACCTCGCAGAGGTGCTCGAAGCCCTCAACGACGCCCAGAACCGCATCACCCGTCACACCCAGCAGCGACTATCCACGCTCACCACCCAGCTGGCCACCACGGCCGAGGCGCTCCCACGTCTGTTCATGCTGGTACGCACACGACAGGAGGCCAAACTCGATGCGCTGGCCAGCCGCATGCCGATGCTCTTAGAGCGTCGTCTCACTGGCGAGGGCCACCGTCTGCAACTCTTCGAAGAGAAGCTCAAAGCCCTCGATCCTGCCTTGTTGCTGGCACGTGGCTACAGTATCACCCTACATCAGGGACAGGTGGTACGCAGCCCTCAACAGCTGCAGCCCGGCGACGAGATAGAAACCCGACTGAAAGAAGGAACCATCAAATCCATTATCACATGAAAGAAGAATTGAAGTACGAGGCAGCCTTTGCCGAACTGCAAACCATCGTCCGCAAGATGGAGAACGACGAACTCGACATCGACCAGATGGCCGACCAGTTGAAACGTGCCCAACAGCTCATCAAGCTGTGCAAGGACAAACTGACCAAAGCCGATGCCGAAATCAAGAAAATACTTACAGAATAAAAGATTTTAGAACAAAAGTTCTTTAATCTGATATTTATTATATACTTTTGCATGCAAAATTGAAATATCAAACATATAAAGAAAGTAATATGAAGAATTTGGATTGGGGTAGTCTGTCATTCGGCTACATGAAGACCGACTACAACGTACGTTGTTATTACCGCGACGGAAAATGGGGTGAGATCGAAGTTTGCTCCGATGAGTATTTGAATCTGCACATGGCCGCTACCTGTCTGCATTATGGCCAGGAGGCTTTCGAAGGTCTGAAAGCCTATCGTTGTCCTGATGGTAAGGTACGTGTGTTCCGTGTCGACGAGAACGCCAAGCGCCTGCAGAGCACCTGCCGTGGCATTCTGATGCCCGAGGTTTCTACCGAGTTGTTCACCGAGATGGTCAAGAAGGTGGTTCGCCTGAACCAGGAGTGGATCCCCACCTACGAGAGCGGTGCCACACTCTATATCCGTCCGCTGCTCATCGGTACCAGCGCTCAGGTAGGTGTTCACCCATCAAAGGAGTACTGCTTCCTCATCTTTGTTACCCCTGTAGGTCCCTACTTCAAGGGCGGCTTCCAGTCTAATCCTTATGTCATCGTTCGCGACTACGACCGCTCAGCGCCTCTGGGCACTGGTAAATATAAGGTTGGCGGAAACTACGCAGCCTCACTCTATGCCAATAACCTGGCCCACGAGAAGGGTTATGCCTGCGAGTTCTACCTCGATGCCAAGGAAAAGAAGTACATCGACGAGTGCGGTGCAGCCAACTTCTTCGGTATCAAAAACAATACCTATATCACACCAGAGTCAACCTCTATCCTGCCCTCTATCACCAACAAGAGTCTGATGCAGGTAGCCGAGGACCTGGGTATGAAGGTAGAACGCCGTCCTATCCCCGAGGAGGAGCTCGAGACCTTCGAGGAGGCCGGTGCCTGTGGTACAGCAGCCGTTATCAGTCCCATCTCATATATCGATGATCTCGACACTGGCAAGCGTTACGACTTTGGTGAGAAACCCGGTCCACAGTCCAAGCGTCTCTTCGACACACTCCGTGGCATTCAGTACGGTGAGATTGAGGACAAGCATGGTTGGACTACGGTAGTAATCGACTAATCGGATCTTTGAAAAGTATGAGAGAGTTACCTACGCTCGGATTTGCAGAGGCAATCAAACTGGCCTCTAGTCGTATTCTGGATTTCAAAGGCCGCAGCCGTCGCTCAGAATTCTGGTGGTGGATGCTGGTAATTATCGTGGTGGGATGGCTGATTACGCTGCTCACCTCCAACATTCTGGTTAGCGTGATTATCGAGATTATCACCATGTTCTTCGGCCTGGCAGTAACTGCTCGTCGACTGCACGATTCAGGCAAGAGCGCACTATGGGTTTATGTCAGCTATGCTTTAGGCTGTGTAGCCAATCTCCATGTGGCCACATCCAAAAGCATGAACATGCTGATAGAAGAATCAAGCTACATTTCTTCCAGCCAGCATGCCATAGAGAAGATTGTAGAAAACAACTTAGGCGAGATTGCCTCCGTTGGTTTTCTGTCCACCATCCATGGCATTGCGGCACTCATTGTAATCATCATGTGTCTGTTCGATAGCAAGCCAACCGCCAACCAGTACGGCGATTCGCCCAAATATATCAGCGAGACAGAAGCTTAAATAATAAAGCCCACTCAACATCGAGTGGGCTTTATTTTTATTTATGCATACCTACAATTTTCGTGGCAGGCTTTTCTTTGTTTCTCCTGTTCACAACGGTAACAACCGATTGTGCCAGATTGATGAATGCCAGACCGGTAGCCGTTTCGCTGGTGAGAGCAGCGGGCGTACCCTTGTCACCATTGTCGCAGATGCTCTGTACCAGTGGTATCTGCGCCAGCAGGGGCACTTGCATCTCCTCGGCCAGTTGTTTACAGCCCTCCTTACCAAAGATATAGTATTTATTCTCTGGCAGTTCGGCAGGTGTGAACCACGCCATGTTCTCAATCAGTCCTAAGATGGGTACGTTCACCTTGTCGTTACGATACATGTCGATACCCTTGCGTGCATCGGCCAGCGCCACCTGCTGTGGTGTCGATACAATGACAGCCCCCGTGATGGCCAGTGTCTGCAACAGGGTCAGGTGGATATCACTGGTACCAGGAGGGGTGTCAAGGATGAAATAGTCGAGTTCACCCCAGTCGGCATCGGCAATAAGCTGTTTCAGGGCACTGGTGGCCATTCCGCCACGCCACAGGGTGGCCGTGTCGGGCGACACGAAGAAACCGATCGACAGTAGTTTCACACCATACTTCTCGATAGGCACAATGAGATCACGACCATCTTTCTTCACGGCATAGGGACGCTCGTCCTCCACGTCAAACATCTTGGGCATCGACGGACCGAAGATATCCGTATCCAGCAGTCCTACCTTATAGCCCAGTCGGGCCAGAGCAATCGCCAGATTGGCCGATACGGTGCTCTTACCTACACCGCCCTTGCCTGAGCTCACGGCGATGATATTCTTCACACCGGGCAGCATCTCACCCACCTCGGGACGTGGCTTTGATTTGAATTCGGTCTCTATCTCCACCTCAACCTCTTTGCCGCAGTGGTATTTGATGGCAGCCTCAGCCGCTTTTACCGTCGATTTCAGAAACGGGTCGGTGTCGCGTGGAAACAGCAGTACCACCTTCACCTTCCAGTTGTCACCATCCTGCTGTGGAGCAGCCACGGCAGGCGTGTCGGCCACCATCTCACTCTCCACCAGGTTCTTCTTGGTGCCGGCATACGTCACCGTTGCCAGGGCATCCATCACCATTTTGGGATATAATACTTTCTCCATATGCTTTATTTTGCTTTGTCCAAACTGCTACGCTTCGAACGGTGGTACGAGCGATAGTCGTCCAGTTCTATCTCCACCTCGGGCTCTACCAGTTCGCCAGTGCGTGGCAGGTTCCACTTCATATATTTAATGTTCAGTCCACGCGCTATCCACATGCTCTCATAGTAGGTCTGGATAGCCAGAATCTTCTTGGTGCCCTCATCGATACGCGCATCGTGATACAGATCCTCAGTACGGAAAATCACGGGCAACGCGTTCTTCTCCACCATATAGGTGCTATAGGTAAAGAGAAAGTTCGAGTCGGTCTTCAGATGGATGGTACCACCATCGACCAAGAACTTGCGATAGCGATTCATAAAATAGGTCGATGTGAGTCGTTTACGTGGGTTCTTCATCTGCGGATCGCTGAAGGTGAGCCATATCTCACGCACCTCATCCTCAGCAAAGAAACGTTCAATTATTTCAATATTCGTACGCAGAAAAGCCACGTTCTTAAGCCCCTCGTTCAGAGCCTGCGTAGCCCCCGTCCACATGCGGGCACCCTTGATATCCACACCGATAAAGTTCATGTTGGGATACAACTTTGCCAATTCCACCGTATATTCCCCTTTACCGCAGCCCAATTCAAGCACGATGGGGTTATCGTTGTGGAAATACTGTTCATGCCAGTGTCCCTTCATCTCGAAGGGCACATTCTCTATCACCGAAAACGGATACTGGAACACGTTCTCATACGTCTCCATGTCCGCAAATTTAGCCAATTTACCTTTTCCCATAATAATAATTGTGCTGCAAAGGTAATAAAAAAAAGCAACATGGGGCAACTTTTGGCTAAAAACATTTGGTCATATCGTCAAGAAATTGTACTTTTGCAGTCTCATAACTAAAATATTATCACGGCATGCAACTTATAACGATTAACAAGGATACCATCCGAACACTTGCTGCGGGCGACCATGAGGTCTTCCACAGGGTATTCTGTTTGTTCCATCCCAAGGTGTATGCCTTTGCCCTGGGTCTGCTCAAGAACGAGAGCGATGCCGAGGAGGTGGCCCAGTTGGTGTTTATCAAGCTATGGACCAACCATTCGCGCCTGTCGGAGGTGGATCATCTCGATGCTTATATCTTTACCATCGCCAAGAACACGGTGCTCAGCCAGATAGCTCAGCGCCACCTGCAGCAGGTGGGTATCGACCAACTGCACGAGACCGACGGCAGCGGCGCCACCCCGCAAGAGCAGATCGAGGCCGCCGATCTCAAGCTGCTCATCGACATGGTGGTGGAGCAGATGCCATCCCAGCGGCAGGCCGTGTATCGTATGAGCCGCGAAGAGGGGTTGAGCAACGACGAGATAGCCCAGCGCCTGGGCATTCAGAAGAAGACGGTAGAGAACCACCTGAACCTGGCGCTTGGTGACATCCGTGAAATGCTAAAAATTCTTATTTTATGGTTCAGCATTTGGGGGCACAACCTGTTTATCATGTCTAAATAATATATAAGGTAGAACAATGAGCGCATATACAAAACACATCATCAAGTATTTTTTCGACCACCACACATCGGCCGCGACGACACGCAGAGTGCACCAGCGCATCCTGAATGGCGGTTCGGATGTGGATGATGCGCTGCGCGCTGTTTGGGATAGTTGTGAGACTGCGTCCGAGTGCGACAACAAGCCTGCCACCCGCCACCATCGGCTGAAGGTGGCTGCCATGTGGGCCCTGCCCGTTGTGATGATGACCACTGCGCTGTGGTTCTACGCCCAGGCCAACAAGAAGGCCCGACAGTACAGCGAGGTGGTGTTCATGCACAAGTTCACCGCCTTTGGCGAGCGCAGCCGCATCGTGCTGCCCGATAGTTCTATCGTATGGCTCAACGGTGGCAGCTCACTCATCTACCCCTCCAAGTTCCTGTCTGCCGAACGCAACGTATGCCTCACCGGCGAGGCTTTCTTCGATGTAAAGAAGGATGCCACACGCCCCTTTACGGTCGATATCAACAAGATGAAACTCAAGGTGCTGGGCACCACGTTCAATGTGTTCACCTATCCCAACAACCCGCAGATTACTGCCACCCTCGAAACGGGCAGACTGCAGATTAGCGTGGCCAACGGACAGAAGCCCTATGTGCTCACCCCCAACGAGCAGTTGACGATGGACACAAAGACCGGCAAGGTGGAAGTACGCCAGGTGAAGGCCACCGACTATTCGGTATGGCGCGTACCGGCACTCTACTTCGAGGAGACCAAGCTCATCTATGCCCTCCAACAGATAGAGCGCGCCTACAACGTGAAGATACACGTACAGAACAGCCGTTACAACAACCAAACCATTCGAGCCCACTTTAATACCGACGAGACCATCGAAGGTATCATGCACGTGCTCAAAATGCTCATACCTAGCCTCAACTACGAGATCAATGGCGACAACATCTATATCAGATAAAACCGTCTTTAATATTTTTTAACTAACTCACATTGGGTGCAAGAACGATTTCAATTGTCTTAAGTGTACAATTAACATCCAACTATTAATTATTATCGTTCTAAAATTATTAAACCTAAAATGGAAAAAAGAAGAAACCGTATTTTAAGAATGGCTGCTGTATGGCTGATAGCAGGCAGCTTGTCGGTTCAAGCACAGAATGTGTCGTTCAACAATGAACGCACCACCCTGAAAAAAGCGTTCGAGAAGATCGAGCAGGTAAGCAACTACAAGATTGCCTACAATGCCTCGAAGCTGAACGTGAACAAGCAGGTGGTGTTGAACCAGAAGAACAAGACCGTTCCACAGGTCATGGAAGAACTACTAAAAGGAACCGATTACACGTTTGAAGTGAAAGGCAACCAGATAGTCATCGTTGCCAAGAAAAAGAAGGATGATGCTGAGAAGCCTGGCGAGAAGCAGCGCATCTCAGGTATCATCACCGATGAGAATGGCGAAGCGGTGATTGGCGCCAGCGTTACCGAGAAAGGCACCCAGAACGCTACAGTCACCGACGTTAACGGCCACTACGAGTTATACGTACCCAAAAGCTGCGCCCTGCAGGTGAGCTACATTGGCTACCTCACCCAGACCGTCAAGGTGGGTAACAAGGGTCATCATATCAACATCCAGCTCAAGGAAGATGCCCACAGCCTCGACGAGGTAGTGGTAGTGGGCTACGGTCAGATGAAGAAGAGCGACCTCACCGGTTCGGTATCATCGGTAGCCGTCGATCGCGACAAAGCCGTGTTCAATAGCGGTATCGACCACCTGCTACAGGGCAATGCGCCTGGTGTGTATGTGAACGGCGGCGATGCCCAGGTGGGCGGCCTCATCAATGTGCGCATCCGTGGCACCTCGACCCTCAACGGTAACAAGGAGCCGCTGTATGTCATCGACGGCATCATCATGAACGACGCCACCGAGGACGTGGGCAATCCCAACAGCGGTGGCGGCACGGGTAGCGATCCCGTACAGACCACCCAGAGCGCGCTCACCGGCATCAACCCCCAAGATATCCAGAGCATCGAGATTCTGAAAGACGCTTCGGCCACAGCCATCTATGGCTCACGCGCCTCTAACGGCGTGGTGCTCATCACCACCAAGGAGGGCCGCAACGGCAAGGCAAAGATCAACCTCTCGGCAGGCCTCTCATTTGACCATGCCAGCAAGCACATCAGCGTGCTTAACGCTGAGGAGTATATCGCCTATCGTAATGAGAAAGAAACAGAAAACGAGGAGGGCTTCTACAGTGCCGACTTCCACCCCGTGAACCGCGACTGGCAGCGTGAGCTCTTCCACACCTCCACCACCCAGTCATACCGTCTGTCGGTAAACGGTGGTAACGACAAGGCCAACTACTACGTGGCAGGCGGCTACCTCGACAACAAGGGTATCATCCGCAAAACCGGACTCACCCAGGCCGACCTGCGTGTGAACTACAAATACAAGCTCAACAAGAACCTGTCGCTGAAGGGCACCTTTAGCCTCACCCGCCGTGTGAACGACATGACTGCCGGCACCGACGGACAGGGCAACCAGCGCACCAGTCTCACCCGCCATGCCATCCTGGCCAAGCCCTTTGCCGAGCTCGACCCTGCCGATGACAATGATACCGACAACGACTTGCAGCTCACGCCTACCAACTGGCTTACCGACTATAAAGACCACTCTGAGGAGAACCGCACCATGGCGTCGATAGCCTTAGACTACAAGCTGACGAAAGGACTCACCTTCCATGTGATGGGCTCGTACGACACCCGCGACAAGACCCGCTCGCGCTGGTACAGCACCGGTGTCTACACCGGTATGAAAGTGAACGGACAGTTGGGCTACAGCGAGCTACGCAGTCTGAAGAAAGCCCTCGAGGCGCTGCTCTACTACGACTACACGCTGAACCGCGTACACCGTCTGTCGGGTACAGCCGGTGTTACCTACGAGCGTCGCGATGCCAACCGTTACGGCATGCTGGGTGAGGACTTTTCCATCATGTCGCTGGGCATCGATGGCATCGCCTATGCCAACAAGACCTACACCAACAGTCACTCGCTAACCAACGAGACCACAGCCTCTTCGCTGTTGCGCCTGAACTATAACTACCTGGACCGCTATCTGGTGACCCTCACCGGCCGTGTCGATGGTTCCAGCAAGTTCCAGAAAGGCAACCGCTACAGTTTCTTCCCCTCGGTGGCACTGGCATGGCGTGTGAACCAGGAGAACTTCCTGAAAGACAGCAAGTGGCTCAGCAACCTGAAGTTGCGTCTGGGCTGGGGTATGACCGGTAACCAGAGCATCTCGGCCTATGCCACTCAGAACACCTACGGCAATGTGGAGTATGCCACCGGTTCGGGTCAGAACACCGTGGGCCTGCACCCTAGCAAGATTGCCAACCCCGACCTGAAGTGGGAAGCCACCACACAGGTCAATGCCGGTATCGACTTCGGCATTTTTAAGAACCGCCTCACCCTGAGCATCGATGCCTACCACAAGGAGACCAATGACATTCTGCAGTCTATGAACACTGCCGTATCTACCGGCTACAGCTCTATTTATGTGAACTGCGGCTCTATCCAAAACAATGGTATCGAAGCATCTGTCAACGCCGTTCCTGTGAGCACCAAGGACTTCACCTGGACCATCGGCGCCAACATCTCACACAACAAGAACCGCATCACCGACCTCGGTCTGCCACTCACAAAATACGGCACCGAATACTACGAGGCCTACTACGGCACCAACCTAT
>JAEEGK010009526.1_pt1 | contig 22652 bp, 20 predicted proteins | sample 8958771 | NCBI WGS metagenome assembly JAEEGK01 (sample SAMN16246547, study PRJNA631951) | gut metagenome | biome: gut microbiome; feature: rumen; material: SC-attached | host: Bos | place: Iran: Karaj | collected 2018-10 | reverse complement strand
CATGGATAAGATGAGAGGTGCACGCTTCATCGGTTCAGCTGCTTCTTAATGCGTGTCCGGTAGTTTTCAGCGCCTCCTTGTCGAGCACGCCGTCTTTCAGGACCTCCTTTCCGTTAATGAATACCCTGCGGATGCCGAAGGGCTTTTCCTGGTCGGGGACCGCGGACGCCATCTCGGCTTCATCAAAGACGGTCAGGTCGGCGAAGCAGCCCGGTCGGATGTATCCGCGGTCCGGGATGGAGAAGCGGTCCGCGACACCGCCCGTCATTTTCCGGATGGTGCGCGGCATGGAGTCCCCCTCTCCGCGGAGGGAGCAGCGGATGAATTTCGGGAAGCAGTCGTAGATGGCCGGATTCTGGATGCCGTGCTCTTCCACCCAGGCGTCGGTCATGTACAGGACGTCGTCGCGTTTGCTCTGCCAGGCGATGATCTCCGGTGTGCTGTAAGGGCCCATGTTCACCCGGCCCTTGAAGCCGGACATCTCGCAAAGGTCCAGGTAGGCGCTCATGCAGGATTTGCCCCACTCCCTGGCGATTTGATGGACAGTCTTCCCCTCGTATTGTTCCAGACCGGGACCCAGATAGGCGATCTGGATGTCTTTCCAGCCGAATCCCAGCATCTTCATGGACAGTTCTCCCAGGACGGTGAACCGCCATTGGTTCCAGGGCTTGCGCTTGTCTTTGGGAGACAGTTCCTGGAACCAGTTGGGAATGAAGACGGTGATGACCGACACGCCAAGCAGTTCGTTGTAGATGTCGAACTGCGCGTCAATGCCGTTTGCCTTCATTTCGTCCAGGATGCGGTGCAGTTCCTCCTTGCATTTGAAGGTGCTTCTGCCCACGAAAATGGCGTGGGAGTACTGGAGTTTCATATGCGTGCCCCTGGACATTTCCACCAGCTCGTCCAGCGCCCGGAGGATGTGGGCCCGGCCGAAGATGGGATAGTCCAGGGAGACGGCCGATTCGGCCCGGGGATGGACCGTGAGCGGCCGGTCATATTTTTCGGCGAGCAGGGCGACATCGCGGGTTTCAGCGACATCGGCAAAGCGCCCCGGAAGATACATCATGCCGAGAGAAAGGCCGCAGGCCCCTTCCTGAAGCCCTTGCTCCAGAATCGCCAGCATCCGTTTCCGCTCTTCCTGCGTGAGCGGCCGGTTCTCCCACCCGGCGACGCTCGTGCGGGCGGTGCAGTGCCCCACAAGAATGGCCATGTTGCAGGGATTGTTCCGGTCGACGGCCTCGAAGAATTCCTTCACGGTCGGGTAGACCCCGGTCGTGTCACCGTGATAGCCGAAAAGGCCCGCTCCGGCCTTATCCGCATAAGGGCTGTCCGGTTCGAAACCCACGGCGGAGAGACCGCAGTTTCCCGTGATGAAGGACGTGATTCCCTGCCGGATGAAGGGTTCCAGATACTTCAGAGGCTCTTTTTTGACGGCGAACCAGTCATTATGGGAGTGGGCGTCAAAAAAGCCGGACGAAATGCTGAGGCCGTCCAGGTCGATGACCTTGTCCGCCTCCGCGGCAAGGCCGGTCCCCACATCGAGAATTCTCTCACCGTCGACCAGGATATCGCCGATGAAGGCATCGGCGCCGGTCCCGTCATAGATTTTTCCGTTTTTGAGTAAAATGCGCATGTCTATAGAAAATCAGTACAGTTTCTTCCGGACACTCCAGCTCCCCATCGTCTTCCCTTCGTGCTCGATGGTTCGTTCGTCAAAGACTTCGTATCCTCGTTTTTTATAGTAGGCGATGTTCTTTTCCGAATTCGTGAAGAACACCAGTTCCTTTCCTCCTCTTTCCCGGATGTAGTCCTCCCAGTATTCGATGAACCGGGAACCGACACCTGTTCCCTGGACGGACGGATCCACGGTCAGCGAGCTGGCGTACCAGATGCCCGGTCCCGTCTTCTGGTAGTCATGGCAGGGCTTTCCCGCCGCTGCGTCCATGGCGAGCCAATCGTCGATGGTTTTTCTGTCACCTTCGCGATAGACTTTCAGCCAGCCGTGGAGGACATACCGGAGGTCCGAAGGTTTCCGGTATCGGGGCGAGTTCAGTTGGGATACGGCCGCAAGCTTTCCGTCCAGCCTGGCTGTAAGATAGTCCGCCGTCCCGAAGTTCGTCTTGTATTCCCGCCAGATAATGGCCTTCTGAATCCGGTTCCGTTCCTCTTTTTTCGGAAACCAGTTCGTAAAGTACTCATAATCGTCAAAAGCGCGGACTGCCAGTTCCGCCGCCTCGCGAATCTCTCCGCGCTTCATTTTACCGAATTCAAGTTCCATGACAAGTCCTGGGGTCTGTTTTGACAAAAATACGAAAAGTTGTCGTTATTTCCGTTTCGATGTGTGATTTGTCCGTTATTTGCAAGTATAATACATTCATTCACCTGTCATTTACAAAGAAATGAAAGAATCCGGTAAAACCCGTGAGATACTGGAAAGGATCGGATATGTCCTGGATTGTATCGTTTTGTCCGCGCTTGTCCTGGTGGCGATGTATGTCCTTGTCACCACCATCAGGATCGAGACGGTTTCCATCGGCAGAATCAAGTTGCACACGGCCCTGTTTGTCGGCTTTGCGGCATTCTTTTTATTGTTCCTGATTCCGCGCGTGCGGGAAAACACCCGATGGATGATGAAGTTCATCCATGAGTTCACGCATCTGGTCTTCGCCCTGCTCTTTTTCAGGAAGATCCGTCGTTTCAACGTGGACGACAAAGACAGCCATGTCTCTTACAGCGGAGGCTGGTTCGGCTATTTCCCCATCACGATTTCGCCTTACTGTGTTCCGCTCCTTACGTTGGCCCTGCTTCCTTGGCGGTTCACGACGGGTGATGACTTCTTCCTGCTGGTCATCGACGTTCTGATCGGCATGTCCTATGCCTTCCATGTGTGCTGCTGGGTGAGCCAGATCCGCCTGTACCAGCCGGACATCACCGGGCCGGGTACCGTGAAGTCGCTGCTGGCCGTCACCTGGCTGCAGATTCTCAATTTCTGTCTGGTCCTTCTGACCCCTTCCAGCGGTGTGATACTCGCTTTGAAGCGCGTATTCGTGGACTTTCCCCTGGGAGCCTTCTCTTTTTTCCTTCCCGCTTGAAAGATGAACAGCTTGTTCCCGTATATTATGGCAAATCATACATGACACTGAATTGCCAAAACCATGATTACCATTCACAACCTGCTCATTCTGGATGAGAGCGGCTCCATGCACTCCATCTACGACCAGGCGCTTTCCGGCGCCAACGAAACCATTCAGTCCATCCGCGCCGCGCAGCAGAATTTCGCGGACCAGGACCAGCGCTTCACCTTCGTGACGTTCAACACCGTGGCTCCGAACGTCAAAACCGTCATCGACGACGCCCCCATCGGCGAAGTCCGGGATTTGACGGAGAACGATTATCATCCGTGCGCCTGCACACCGCTGTTTGATGCCATGGGCATATCCATCTCCACCCTTGAACGTAAGGTGAAGGAAGGGGACCGCGTACTGGTGACTGTCATCACCGACGGCCTGGAGAACGCTTCGCGAGAGTATGACGGCAAAGCCGTCAAGGAGATGGTCGGCCGCCTTCGCGGGAAGGGATGGACCTTCGTCTATATCGGCGCGAACCAGGACGCTGTCGAAGTCGCGCGGAGAATGGACATCCATAATTCCCTGAATTTCTGCTCCACGGCGGAAGGAACCCGGGCGATGTTCGACAAGCACCGTCGAAGCAAGGATATCTATTACGAAAAGATGAGGCGTTTCCATGACTCGATGGCTTCCGATGAGGACTTCTTCAACGAGAAGGCTGCTGCGGGCCGGCTCACGCCGGACCATATCGACCGTCTTGCTCCCGGGCAGATCTTCGTTTTCGGCAGCAACCTGCAGGGTGCCCATGGGGGCGGAGCGGCGGCGCTCGCCCATGCCCGCTTCGGCGCCGTCTGGGGACAGGGTGTCGGCCTTCAGGGAAGAAGCTATGCCATCCCGACCATGCAGGGCGGTGTCGACACCATAAAACCTTATGTGGACGAGTTCATCCGGTTCGCCGCGCAGCATCCGGAGATGACCTTCCTCGTGACGCGGATCGGCTGCGGCATCGCCGGCTTCCGAGATGAGGAAATAGCTCCTCTCTTCTCGTCCGCTGTCGCTCTTTCGAACGTCTGGCTGCCCGCCGGTTTCTGGAGGATTCTGAACCGGTAGAGAAGGACGGGCATGAACAAATAAAGGGGGTGAACAACCCCCTTTACTTGTCTTTATTCTTCTTGTCCTTGAGTGCGGCCAGCGCGAGAGCTCCGGCCTCCTCCTGACAGAGGTCCTCCAGCAGGTCCCGGAGGGCGTTCCGCTCCACCGTACGACGGACGGCGGCTTCGGCCTTCTCGTCATCGGCGAGCATCGCCTTTGCTATGCTTTTGAACTTGTCCATACATCTGTTCTTTTTGGTCTTGGCCACGTTTTCGTTCTTCAGTCCGAGTGTCGGGGCGATGTCTTTCATGGACATTTTGTCCCAGTAGAAGCGCTTCAGCAGCTGCCGGCAGTCGGCCGGAATGGATGCCAGCACCCTGTCCAGGAAGGCGTCCGCCTCCTTTTCCTCCTCGAGCATCACTTCGGGCGCCGGCCCGTCCTCCTCCTGCCGCGGTTCCACGAGAACGAGCTTTCCGTTCATTCGCGTTTCCGCTTTCTCCGGCTCCTTGGGCCGCCGTTCCCGCGTGCTCTGCCGGAGGGCGGCCCGCCAGCAGATCGTGTAAAGATAGCCGGACAGGCTCGTGCCTTCACCCTCCGTGAGGGTTCCGTCCTTCACATGGTCCATCAGCGTGATGCAGGCCTCGTGAAAGAGGTCGTCAAAGGTCAGGTGGCGCACGTCCTTCAGCATGGGCTGGATCCGGCTTCGGATTCCGTCCTTCACCGAATGGTACAGCTCTCTCCACGCGGCCGGCGAATTGTCCCGGATGCCCTGGATGATGTCATGGTCACTCATCATGATATGCCCCGTTCAAGAAAAGGTAAACATCAGAATTCAAGCTTGAATCCGTTCGCTTTCAGCCGGTCGTAATTGTCTTTGTCGAACTTGTATCGGATGGGGGTGCGGGTGCCGCGGCGGGGGGATTCGTCGGGAAGTTCGATGAGCATGCCGAAATGCTTCATCTTGTTGGCGAAGTTGCGGCGGTCGAACTTGAAATCCAGAATGGCTTCATACAGGTTCTGCAGTTGGGGGAGAGTGAAGGTCTCCGGCAGCAGTTCGAAGCCCACCGGTTCGAAGAAAATGTCCTCCCGGAGCCGTTTGCATGCGACGCGCAGAATCTGGTCGTGGTCGAAGGCCAGCCGGGGGATGTCCTTCATGCTGAACCAGTCGGCCTTCTCGGCGTCGGTGTCGCCTTCCACATCGGTCAGTTTCACCAGGGCGTAGTGGGCGATGGTGATGACGCGTTCGCGCGGGTCGCGGTCGATATGGCTGAAGGTCCCCACTTCCTTGAATTCCTTCGGGTTCAACTTCAGTTTCGTCTCCTCCCGCAGTTCCCGGGCCGCCGTATGGGCGATGGTTTTGTCTCTTTCGACATCCAAGAAACCGCCCGGCAGCGCCCAGTAGCCGACGTAGGCCGACGTCCCGGCCTCCCTTTCCCTGGCGCGCTTGATCAGGAGGACTTTCAGCTGCTTTCCGTCATAGCCGAACACCACGCAGTCCGCCGTGACGGCCGGATGCTGATACTCATAGGTGTAAATCCCTTTTTTTGCCATAGGTCTGTGTTTGTATCACACAAAGGTAGCAATTAAAAAAGACAAAACAAAACCGATGCCCGCCGGCATTTGCTTTTGGGCGGGGAATGGCGTATCTTTGCCTTGCCATGACCATTGATGCATCTTTCCTCAAGCCTGTTCTGAAAGAGCGGGAGAACGACAGCCACAAGGGTGACTACGGGCATCTTCTCATCGTGGCCGGATGTCAGACGATGCCCGGTGCGGCGGTACTGTCGACGGGCGCCGCGCTCCAGTCCGGCTGCGGGCTGGTGACGCTCCACTCCACGGAGCGGGCGTTGCAGGCAGCTGCCGTCAATTTCCCCTCGGCGATGCTTTCGGAGATTGCGGGCGCCTGTTTCGACCACGTCCCCGACCGGATCGGCCGCTACTCCGCCATCGCGGTCGGGCCCGGCCTGGGCCGGGCTCCGGAAACCTCGGAAGCGCTCGGAAACCTCATTGACGCCGCCCGGGAAGCGGGTGTTCCCCTTGTCCTGGACGCTGACGCCCTGAATCTTATGGCGGCCAGTCCTTCTCTTCTTGACCGCCTTCCTGCCGGTTCTGTCCTGACACCGCATCTTGGTGAACTCCGCCGGCTCGTTCCCCAGCCGACCGAGGAATGCATTCGCGCCCTGTCCCGCCGGACCGGGTGCGTAATCATTGTCAAGGGATACCGAAGCAAGGTGTACACCCCGGAAGGGGAGTGTCATGTCAATACGACCGGCAATCCCGGCATGGCCAAGGGCGGCAGCGGTGACGTGCTCACCGGACTTGTCGGCGGGCTGCTGGCACGCGGGTATTCCGCCGAGGAAGCCGCTTGCCTGGGCGTCTGGATTCACGGGTATGCCGGCGACTGCCTCACGCGCCGGCGTACTGCGGAGGCTTATTCCAGCCGGGATCTCATCGACAGTCTTCACGAGGGTTTCGCGGCCTTGTTTATGTGAATAATATTCGATTATTCGCATAATATTCGCTTGTAATCTAAAAATATTAAAAAATTATGCGGAAATCGGCCACAATTTTCTATATTTGTACGAACAGTTAGTTAGTAGCAGTCATGAAAATTGCGGTTGTGGGTGCCGGCAATATGGGCGGCGCCATCGCCCGGGGGCTCGTCAAGGCGGGAACGGTCCGGGCGGCTGACGTGACGGTCAGCGACATTTCGGAGGCCGTGCTCCAAGGTTTTTCCGAGCGGGGATGCCACACCACGCACGACAATACGGAGGCCGTAAAGGGCGCCGATGTCGTGTTCGTGGTTGTCAAACCCTGGCTTGTGGAGGAGGTCCTCAAAGGCCTCAAGGCAAGCCTGGATTATTCGTCGCAAATTTTTGTATGCATCGCCGCCGGCATCACGCCGGAGCAGCTTTCGGAGTGGCTTGGATGCGATGCGGACGGCGTAGCGCCCCAATCATTCCTCGTCATTCCGAATACGGCCATCGACGTCCTGAAAAGCATGACGTTCATCACGCCCGTCCATGCGGACCAGGCGTCGGTTGACGTCGTCAAAGGCCTGTTCGATACGATGGGTTCGTCCATGGTCATTGAATACGGCCTGATGGCCGCCGCCACGGCCGTGGCTTCCTGCGGCATCGCCTATGCCATGCGTTACATCCTTGATGCGGCGCGGGGCGGTATCGAGATGGGCTTCATCCCTTCCGAGGCGGTCCCTGTCGTCTGTCAGACCGTGATTGGTGCGATCGGCCTGATGACGAAGGAAGGGGCCGATCCCGAAGCGGAGATCGTCAAGGTGTGCACGCCCGGCGGACTCACCCTCAAGGGTCTCAAGGAAATGGAGGAGGCCGGTTTCACGTCCGCCGTCATCCGCGGTCTCAAAGCCTCCGTCAAATGAAGCGGATTGTCATCAAAATCGGCTCCAACGTGCTGACCCGCCCGGACGGCACGCTGGACGTGACTCGGATCTCGTCCCTCGTGGACCAGGTCCAGGCCGTCCGTGCCGACGGAGCCCAGGTGCTGCTGGTTTCCAGCGGGGCCGTCGCGTGCGGCCGCAGCCTGCTGGGACGCCAAGGAGCGGCCCGCAAGCTGGATCCCGTCGAGCAGCGACAGCTGTATTCCGCCGTGGGCCAGGTGCGGCTCATCGGCCTGTACAGCCGTTTGTTCGGAGACTGGAACACGACCGTCGGCCAGGTGCTGACGATGAAGGAAAGCTTCTCCACCCGCCGGGAATACCTGAATCAGCGGGCCTGCATGGAAGTGATGCTGGCCAACGACGTGGTTCCCGTCATCAACGAAAACGACACCGTGAGCGTCACCGAACTGATGTTCACCGACAATGACGAACTGTCCGGGCTGGTGGCTTCGATGATGGATGCCGACACGCTCATCATTCTTTCCAATGTGGACGGCGTCTATGACGGACCTCCGTCCGACAAGGCGTCAAAGGTCATCGCGAAGGTCCTTCCGGGCGAAGACCTCAGCGGTGCCATCGGCGCGCAGAAAAGCGGCTTCGGCCGTGGCGGAATGCGGTCGAAGTATGCGATCGCCACTCACGCCGCCGAGGAGGGCATCCGTGTGCTCATCGCCAACGGAAAGCGCGAGGGGATTGTCAAGGACCTCTATTTCGGTACTCCGGGTACCGTCTGTACCGAATTCGTCCCGGTCCGTGGCGGCGTCTCGAGCGTGAAGAAATGGATCGCGCACAGCAGCGGCTTCGCCAAAGGGACGGTCACCGTCAATGATGCCGCGCGGGAAGCCTTGTGCGGCGAGAATGCGGTGAGCCTGCTCCCCGTGGGCGTCGTCTCGGTGCAGGGGGACTTCGAGGAAGGCGACATCATCGGCATCCTGGATTCTTCCGGAACGCAGTTCGCCGTGGGGCGCAGTTCTTATGGCGCCGCCCAGGCGCGGGAAGTGATCGGCAGGCACGACTGCCGCCCGCTGGTCCATTACGATTATCTGTGTTTGATATAGCCTTTTATGGAAGCATTCTTCAAACAGGCCCGGCAGGCGGGCAAATGCATCGCCAGGCTGAGCGATGAGATGCGGAACGGCGTCCTGGCCGCCGTCGCTGACGAACTGGTCTCGTCCAAGGAGGAGCTGCTCCGCGCCAATGCGCTGGATCTGGCCCGGATGGACAAGTCCTCGCCCCTTTACGACCGGCTGATGCTGACGGACGCCCGCATCGAAGGTATCGCCGCGGACATGCGCAACGTGGCGTCGCTCCCTTCTCCGCTGGGGCGTGTGCTGACGGATCGCGTCCTCCCGAACGGCCTGCACCTGCGCAAGGTTGCGGTGCCTTTCGGCGTGATCGGCGTCATTTATGAGGCTCGCCCGAACGTGACGCTGGATGTTTTCTCGCTTTGTTTCAAGAGCGGCAACGCCTGCGTGCTGAAAGGAGGCAAGGATGCGGACCATTCGAACCGCGCCGCCATCGGAATCGTGCAGCGCGTGCTGAACCGGACGGGCGTTCCGCCGGAAGCCGCCACTTTGCTTCCCGCCACCCATGAGGCGGCGAACGCGCTGCTGAACGCCGTAGGCTATGTCGATGTCGTCATTCCGCGCGGCGGCCGCCGGCTCATCGACTTTGTCCGCGACAATGCCCGCATTCCCTGCATCGAAACCGGTGCCGGGGTGGTGAACACCTATTTCGACGAAGCCGGGGACCTAGAGATAGGGAAAGCCATTGTTTTCAATGCCAAAACCCGGCGTGTGAGCGTATGCAACGCCCTGGATTGCCTCATCGTCCACAGCGCGCGGCTGGGAGACCTCGCGGCCCTTTGCGCGCCGCTGACTGCCAAGAACGTGACGATCTATGCCGATGAGCGGGCGTATGCCGTGCTGAAGGATGTTTATCCGCTGGTGTTTCCCGCCGGTCCGGACAGCTTCGGCACGGAGTTCATGGACTACAAACTGGCCGTTCGCATCGTGGACAGCCTGCAGGAAGCCCTGGACCACATCGCCCGGTACGGCTCCGGCCACAGTGAGAGCATCGTGACGGACGACGCGGCGGCCGCCGAGGCCTTCCAAGCCTCCGTCGACGCCGCCTGCGTCTACGTGAACGCCCCCACCAGTTTCACGGACGGGGCCCAGTTCGGCCTGGGCGCGGAGATCGGCATCAGTACCCAGAAGCTCGGCGCCCGCGGCCCCATGGGCCTCGAGGAGCTGACCACTTACAAGTGGCTGATCAACGGACGCGGCCAGACGAGGCCGTGACGGTCAGTCGCGGATGCCGGCTATTGTAAATGTATTCGGGAACGGTCGTTTGAGAAGGGCAAGGATAATTCCGAAATAAACCGTACATTTGCACATTATGAAAAAAGCATTGATTACCGGCATCACCGGTCAGGACGGTTCGTTTCTCGCGGAGTTTCTGATCGAAAAGGGTTATGAGGTCCACGGCATTCTCCGCCGCAGCTCTTCGTTCAACACGGGGCGCATCGAGCATCTGTATCTGGACGAATGGGTCCGGGATATGAAGAAGAAGCGCCTCGTGAACCTGCATTGGGGCGACATGACGGACTCTTCGTCCCTGATTCGGGTCATCTCCGAAATCAAGCCCGATGAGATATACAATCTGGCGGCGCAGAGCCATGTGAAAGTATCCTTCGATGTCCCGGAGTTTACGGCCGATGCCGATGCGATCGGCGTGCTCCGGCTTCTGGAGGCGGTGCGCATCGCCGGATTGGCCGATACCTGCCGCATCTATCAGGCATCGACCTCCGAGCTCTTCGGCCTGGTCCAGGAAGTTCCGCAGAAGGAGACGACGCCGTTCTATCCGCGCAGCCCGTACGGCGTGGCGAAGCAGTATGGCTTCTGGATCATGAAGAACTACCGCGAGAGCTACGGGATGTACTGCTGCAACGGCATCCTTTTCAACCATGAGTCCGAGCGGCGCGGTGAAACGTTCGTGACGCGCAAGATCACGCTGGCGGCGGCGCGCATCGCCCAGGGCTTCCAGGACAAACTGTATCTCGGCAACCTGAACTCCCTCCGTGACTGGGGGTATGCCAAGGACTATGTCGAATGCATGTGGCTCATCCTGCAGCAGCCGGAGCCGGATGATTTCGTGATCGCCACCGGTCAGTACCATACGGTCCGCGAGTTCTGCACGCTCGCTTTTAAAGAAGTCGGACTTGACCTGCGCTGGGAAGGGGAAGGTGTGGATGAGAAAGGCATCGATACGGCCACCGGCAAGGTCCTCGTGGAGGTGGATCCGAAGTACTTCCGCCCGGCCGAGGTGGACCAGCTGCTCGGAGACCCCACGAAGGCGAAAACGAAGCTTGGGTGGAATCCGCAGAAGACCAGCTTCGAGGAGCTGGTGAAGATCATGGTGAAGCACGATATGAAGAAGGTGCGGAAGTTGTATCTGCGCAGCCAGATGGAAGATGGAGAAGAATAGCAAGATTTACGTGGCCGGCCACCGGGGGATGGTGGGGTCGGCTATCGTGCGGGAGCTGAAGCGGCAGGGGTATACGAACATCGTGACCCGGACGCACAAGGAGCTGGATTTGACCCGGCAGGCGGACGTGGAGGCGTTTTTTGAAGCCGAGAAGCCTGAGTATGTGTTCCTGGCCGCGGCCAAGGTGGGGGGCATCGTCGCCAATCAGAGCGCCCTCGCGGACTTCATGTATGACAACATGATTCTCGAGATGAATGTCATCCACTCGGCCTGGAAGAACGGATGCCGGAAACTGGAGTTTCTGGGGTCGTCCTGCATCTATCCGCGTCTGGCGCCGCAGCCGATGCCGGAGAGCTGCCTGCTGACGGGGGCGCTTGAGAAGACGAATGAAGCGTATGCTTTGGCGAAGATTTCCGGGCTCAAGTACTGCGAGTTCCTGAACAGGCAGTATGGGACTGACTACATCTCCGTCATGCCCACGAATCTGTACGGGCCCAACGACAATTATCATCCGGAGCATTCGCACGTGCTGCCGGCGCTCATCCGCCGGTTTCATGAGGCGAAGGTCGCCGGGGCGCCGTCGGTGACTTGCTGGGGAGACGGTTCCCCGCTGCGCGAGTTCCTGTATGTCGATGATCTCGCAAATCTTTGTGTGTTCTTAATGAACAATTATTCCGGGGATGAAACGGTGAATGCCGGGACGGGAAAGGAATTGACCATCAAGGAACTGACGGAACTGGTCGCGAAGGTCGTCGGCTACACGGGCAGCATTGAGTGGGACACCACGCGTCCGAACGGGACGCCGCGGAAACTCCTGGACGTCTCCAAGGCGACGGCGCTGGGATGGACCTACAAGACCGAGCTGGAGGACGGGATCCGGCTGGCTTATGAGGATTTCTTGAACAACCCGATGCGGGCGGAGCGATGAACAAAAAGGTATTTGTTTCGGGGTGCTACGACTTGCTGCACAGCGGCCATGTGGAGTTTTTCCGGCAGGCCGCGGCGTATGGAGACTTGTATGTGGGCATCGGTTCGGATGCGACTATCCTGGATTACAAGCACCATAAGACCGTGTATTCCGAGCAGGAGCGGCTGTTCATGGTGAAGAGCATCCGGTATGTGAAGGACGCCTTCATCAATGCCGGGCACGGTGTTCTGGACTTTGTGCCGACGCTGGACATCGTGAAGCCGGACGTATTCGTGGTGAACGAGGATGGTGGAAGCGAGGAGAAGCGTCGGTTGTGCGAGGAGCGGGGGATCGAATATGTGGTCCTGACCCGTGACCCGCACGAAGGCCTGGCGGCCCGTTCCAGCACGGCGCTGAAGCTGACTCCGTGCCAGATTCCCACCCGGCTGGACATCGCCGGCACCTGGATCGACCAGCCCTATGTCTCCTGCTTCGCTCCGGGATGGGCCCTGACGATTTCTCTGGAGCCGACCTTCGAAGTGCGGGAACGGTGCGGACTGTCGACATCGACCCGGAACATGATCCGGAAGATCTGGCCGTACCAGCTGCCGAACATGGACCCGGAAACCCTGGCGAAGCTGGTCTTCTGCTTCGAGAATGATCCGGAGCGCTCCGACGGAATTGTTTCCGGGGCGCAGGATTCCATCGGCATCTGCATCCCGGGCTTGTGCAGGCACTATTATGACAATCGGTTCTGGCCGGAAAAGATTGAGACCTGCTATGACGAGACAATTTTGTCCTGGCTGGAGGACCATCTGTGCATGATTCCGATGTTCCCGCGCCGGCCGGGCTGTTCCGTGGTGGAAGGGAAAGACATTACGGAGCCCAAAGTCCGTGCGCTTGCCGCAGCGGCGGAGCGTTGCTGGGATGCGATCATGGCTTGTGATCTGGCAGGGTTCGCATCGGCCTATCGGGCTTCCTTCGAGGCGCAGGTGGCCATGTTCCCCGCGATGATCCAGCCGGGCGTGCAGGAGTATATCGACAAGTATGCCGCGCTTCCGGGCGTCCTGGCCTGGAAAATGCCGGGCGCCGGCGGAGGCGGCTATCTGGCGCTGGTCTGTTCCGGACGGGAGGCTTTCCCGGAAGGGGCGATTCCTTTGGTCATCCGCAGACCGGGGATGTAAGTCAGGAGGTGCCTACTTCATGACCTTCGGTGTCGGAACGGGCACCTGGGAAGGGGAGTAGCCGGCGGCTTTGCCGAAGACGGAGAAGTCCAGGATGCTCAGCGGGCTGTTCCTGGGCCAGTCGAGCATAGTCAGGCGGACATAGCGGCACTCGACGGGGACGATGTCGTCAAAGAGCACGTTCCGGGGCGTCTGATTGCCGGACTGGTCCAGCGCGGCATGCCATTCCTTCCCGTCCATGGAAACCTCAATCTTATACTTGTAGACCGGGGAGGCTCCGGCAGCCCCGGAGAATCCTCTTCGGGCGCCGCCGCCGAACAGCAGCCGGGCGCCGTCAATCCGGAAGGTCTGCACCCGGTCGCGGTCCACGGCGGGGGACAGGCTGATGGTGAGGACCGGGTTCACGTCGTCATCGGCCGGCTCCCACCAGGTCGCCGTGGAATTGTCCAGCGCATATTCGGGTCCTCTTCCGGGCTTGGCGCTCGAAGCGACCCTGGCTTCTCCGGGGAATCCCTGTCCCGTGCTCATGGTGGTCTTGCCGATGGAGACGATGATGGAACCGGAATCTCCCTGCGCGGGATCCTTCACCACGCCGGGCGCCCACTGCGGCGTGTCGGTCACGTTGCAGACGAGGTTGCCGTCTTTGTCGACCGTGACGCGGTCCATGCCGATGCGGCGGCCGCCGCTGCGAAGGACGACCGTGTAGAACTGCCAGATGTTGCCGTCAGGACCCGTGACCATGCTTCCGTGCGCCGGACCGGTCACGATGCCGTCCGTGCGGCGGAGCAGGGGGTTGTTCGAGGCGTACTCATACGGCCCCTGGACGTTCTTGGACTTGTAGTAACCTTCGGCATAGGTTCTCCACTGCGTTCCCGATGCGGAATACTGGAGGTAGTAGGTTCCGTCGTGCTTGTAGACCCAGGGACCTTCGATCCAGGCGACGTCCGTGAACTCGTTCTGTTCTCCCTGACGCTCCCAGACATGGTCGGGATTGAAGCTGAAATGGTGGGTGACGGGGCCCACGAACTGCGTGATGTCCTTCGGGTCCAGCTTGACGGAATAGATGCCGCTGATGGCCATGCCCGGCCAGAACAGATAGGGCTGGTTGTTTTCATCGACATAGATGTGCGGGTCGAAACCCTGGCTCCAGCCGTGCTCGCGGTCCGGCGTTCCCTTCCACTGGCCCAGGACCTCATACGGCCCGAGCGGATTGTCGGCCACCCACACGTTGGAGCTGTTGCCGGTCATGTAGAACTTGCCGTTGTAGGGGCATACGTCGGGCGCGACCGGAACGCCGGCCACATAGTGGTAATCCCAGTTGAGCATGTCGGAGGACACCCAGGCGCCGCCTCCGGTGCAGAACATGTAATACTTGCCTTCCCATTGGAAGACGCTGACGTCTCCCGAGGCGCTCCCTTGTCCGATTTCCATTGGAAGCGGGTTGCAGTAGCGTGCATCCTGGCCCAGGGTCTGGGCCTGAAGCAGCCCGGCGGTGAAGAGCGCGGCGGCTGCCCAAATGATCCGTGTTTTCATGTCAATGTGGTGTTTGTCACAAAGATAGTCATTTATGCCGGAAAATGCCCATCTATTTGAGACAGATGAAAATTGCAAAAAAATTTGCATGTGTGGAAAATACGCATTATATTTGCGTGATTTTCACACTTTAAATAGTTATTGGCATGAAGAAAGTGATTGTCTTCCGGGTCGAAGGTGTCCTGGTGAAGGATTATGATGTGTTAAAAATGTATGATTTGAAAGTGAGGAGGTTGGTGAAGGGGATGTTGAAGAAGGAGAATGTGGAGTTGAAAGGGGAAGAGTGGGAGGAGATGAAAAAAGAGGTGGCGGAATTGAAGAAGGGATTTGAAGAAAATGGTGATGTGGAGAAAAGGTTGAAGATGAGGGATGTGTTGAGAAGAATGGAAGAGATGGAGAATGAAGGGAAGGAGAGGATGTTGGAGATGAGGAGAAAGTTCATGGACGGTAGTTTTGAGAAGAGAAAGATGAGTGTGAGAGAAGATCTGGAAGATTTGGGAAGAGTAAGAGATTTGGTGGGGGATATGAGGTTGGTGTTTGTGAGTGGATATGGTAGAATGAAGGTGATGAGGTTGTTGAAGAATAATGGTTTGAAAGAATTTGAGGTGGTTGGAAGTATGGATGAGTTGGAAGTGGTGGAGAAAGAGAATATGATTGTGTTCGGATGTGAGGAGGATGTGGAAAAGATGGAAGGGATGGGGGTGAAAAGTGTGTTGGGAGTGAGAGATATGTGGAAGGAGATCGGAATAATCAGGAATCGTTAATCAAATAATAGTTTTATCTTTGTCATATGGCAGTCACTTGGAATCCGGAAACATTTTTTGAGAAAGCCTCGAGAGGTTCCTTCGCCGCCAAGGCGGCGAGGGCGGACGTATTCAAAAACAACTGTGAAATCTTTCAGGCCGGAGCTTACGAGACGGTCTCGGGAAAAACCGTCGGACTGAACCCTTCCCCCATGCTGGAGGGAACGGTGGTCTATGATGCCCCTGTCGCAATCCCGGAGGCGGACGCCTTGAGCGATCCGCCCATGACGGGTGTCGCAAACATCGGTTGCCTGGAGCTGGGCCGAGAACTTCAAGAGAAAGGGTATTATCCGGTCATCCTCAACTTGGCCGACGCCTATGTCGCCTGCGGTTTTTATGAGAGAGGATCCAACGCCCAGGAAGAGAGCCTCTGCCGCCAGAGTACGCTGTCCCAGTCTTTGTATCAGTATTTTAGCCGTGCCCGTTCCGAACAGAGCGGCGTTCCCTTTAGAGGTGAGAAATATCCGATGGACATCCGCCACGGAGCCATCTATTCCCCCCATGTGACCGTTTTCCGGAAAGGCTCTCGAGATGGTTTCGCTCTGATGGATGAGCCTTACGAGACGGCCGTCATCTCCTGTGCCGCACTGGATTTTAACGAAAGGCATGGGAAGAATCGCGAGTTTCAAACGGCTGACGGCGGTTTCACGCAGGAAGGACGTGAGATCATGCTGTCAAAGATCCGGGCCATCTACGGGGTGGCGCTGGCTGCCGGACACGACGCCCTGGTCCTCGGGGCTTTCGGATGCGGCGCTTTCCGACTCCGTCCGGACCTGGTGGCCGAACTCTTCCGCGATGTGCTGTTCGAGCCCGCTTTCAAGAACCGCTTCCGGGCGGTATATTTCGCCATCTTGGAGAAGTCCGGTCCCGAATCCGGCATCCATGGCAAGTTTGCGCCTTTCTACCAGATCTTTGGAAAGTATGGGTCTTCCCAGTTTACGATGAAGGCCCCGGAACCCAAGGTGAGCCCTGTCGATGTCTCCGTTTATGAAGTCGGCCGGACCGTCGTCCATGACAAGTTCGGGAAAGGAACCGTCATCGGACTCCAGCCGGATACGAGGCGCATTGTTGTCGATTTCATCGAAGGCGGAACTAAAACCCTGGCTGTGGACAAAGCCAAACTGACTGTTGAATAAAATATCGAGAATATGTTAGGAGCTATCATAGGGGACACCGTGGGCTCGGCCTACGAGTTCCAGAACACCAAGGACTACCATTTCAAGCTCTTCCTTTCGGAGAGCAACTATACGGACGACAGCGTCATGTCGATGGCCGTTGCCAGCTGGCTCCTGTCGGACCCGGATCATACGTACCAAAAACTGGAGGACGCCCTGGTCCTCTTCGCGGAGAAATGTCCCTGCCCGATGGGCGGATACGGAACAGGGTTCTACTACTGGCTCTTCCGACCTCGGCAGCTGTTTCCTTTCGATGACCGATATGGGGCTTCCCCTTACGAATCCCGGACAGGACGGCATCCTTACGGCTCTTACGGAAACGGCTCGGCGATGCGGGTCAGTGCCGTCGGCTGGTTCTTCGAAACGCTGGAGGAGACGGAGCGGGTCGCCGCCATCTCCGCGGCCATAACGCATAACCATCCCGAGGGCATCAAGGGAGCGCAGGCTACGGCTGCGGCCATCTTCCTGGCCCGAACCGGCAGGACCAAGGAGGAGATTCGGGACTACATCGAGAAGACTTATGGGTACGACTTGCACAAGACGTGGGCGTACTGGCATCCCATCTATGGCTGGGAGGACAGCTGCCAGGGGACCGTCCCGCAGGCCATCATCGCCTTCCTGGATTCCGCGGACTTCGAGGACGCCATCCGCAAGGCCGTCTCCCTCGGCGGAGATTCCGACACGCTGGCGTGCATCACGGGAGGCATTGCAGAGGCCTTCTACAAGGAGATACCTAAGGCTATGGCGGAAAAGGTTCAGAACTTGCTCCCGGAGGAGTTCGTCCGCGTCCTGTCTTCCGTCAGGGAGAAGACAGCGTATGGAACGACTTGCAAGATTTCGGAATAACGGCTGTCCGGTCGGTGGCAAGAAAGGGTGCTGCATTTCAGCAGACACCCTTTTCTTTTCAAACTAGCTCGACTTCCCGAACTTCCAGGCTTTCATTTCGTCCCAGACCTCGTCGAGCAGCCTCCTGGCATCCCGTTCGTCCCTGGTGAAATAGAGATAGTCCTTCCGGAGTTCGCTTTGTTCATAGGAGAGGGCGAGGAATCGGTCCTCATGCGCCAGCCGGACGCATTCGCGGTGCATGGCCAGGAAGCGGGAGAGGAGGTGGATTTCCGGGACGTCGCATCGGTCACCCTCGATCCACAGCCGGTCGGAGCAGAGGGTGCAGACGATGGCCGCGTTGCTGTACTCCACGAAGGCCTCCCTGGAGTGCCCTACACTCAGGAGGAACCTGGCGAAGGCCTCGTGGGCACGGCTCCGGGTGAGGAGCCACCCGATCTCGTCCTTGACCTTCTCGATGGATTGCAGATGGACAATCCGTCTCCTGTAAGGCTCGGCGGCCTCATTGATGAGGGAGGGAACCATCCGTACCTGGCCGTTATCGGTCCAGGCGACAAGCGTGTACTTTTTGTTTGGCATAAACCACAGCAGTATTAGAAAGAACTCACCGGATCCCCGGCCCGTCATCAGGGTACAATACTCCCTGTCAGGCTGATGGGCCTTCGCCCGGATTGCAATTACTGTGATTTAACGTGAGTGGAGATTATCCGGTGACAAATTTACAACAAATTGTTGATAATGCAAGAGGGAAATGAAGAAATCCCCGTCTGCCGCCCTGATGCACTGTTTACCTTTTCATCGCAGATGCATTTACTGATGAATTCTCACAGAGATGAAAAGGTTTTTTGTATTCGCACTTCGGCTCCTCGTCCTTGGAGCCATCGTGTACGCCGCAGTGACATGCGGCCTGTTCAGTCCCGGCGGCATTCCGGGCAATTCCCGTTATGACGAATTGGAATTCAGGGCGGAAAAGGCTCTCAAGTATGCCCAGAGGAAGGGGCTTAACGAAAACTACTGCCTGTTCCTTGACTACGGCATTCCCAGCGGAAAGCCCCGTCTGTTCGTCTGGTCCTTCAGCGACGGCAAGGTGATTTATTCAGGCCACGCCATGCACGGCCCCGGAAAGGGCAGCACCGACGAGGCTCCCGTCTTCAGCAATGTCCCGGGAAGCCACTGCTCCTCCATCGGCCGTTTTGAGGTCACGAGGCTTCGGGGGCGCAGAAACAAGACCGGTTTCTATTTGAAGGGACTGGAGTTCTCCAACAGCAGCGCCTTCTCGAGGGGCATCATGATCCACTCATCCAAATGGGTCGACCGTAACCGCTGGCGGAAGTACATCCCCCTCAACTCGAAGTGCTGCCTGGGATGTGTGACCGTCTCCACCCGAGACATGGCATACATCAACCGTCTGGTCGGGAAAGAAGAAGGAAACCTTCTCTTATGGTCCTATTATGACATTTCTTAAACGAATCATTCTCTGGCTCTCCGCCATCCCTGTCGTTCTGATTGCAGGAATTGCCTGGCTTCTTTGGGGCGGAATCAGCAACCCTGCCGGCAGGAAAACGATTGGAGAGATCACGCCCCCGATGGGATTTCAACGGGTCGAAGTGGACCCGGGGAGTTTCGGGGCGTTCATCCGGGAGTTTCCGCTGCAGGGAAGGGGAGCCCGCATGAAGTACTATGATGGAACCCTTGCATACGGCCAGTATTTCGGATACGCCGTGCTTGACCTCGCGATGATCAGCAACATGGAACAGTGTGCGGATGCAGTGATGCGGATGCGTGCCGAATACTTCTGGAAGAACGGGCAGTATGGACGCATTCATTTCCATTCCGTTGATGGAAAAGACATGCGATATGGAGGAGGTGCTGACAGGACGGCCTTCGAGCAGTACCTCCGCCGTGTATACGGCAGCGCCAACACCACCTCCTTGCGGAGGCACATGAACGAGAAGGACTTCGGAGATGTCGCCCCTGGGGATGTCCTCGTTTACGAAGCCCCCTCTGCAACCACGTACGGTCACGCAGTCCTGATTGCCGACGTCGCTGTCAACCCCAGGACCGGGAAGAAGGCCCTGATGTTCGCCGAGAGCAGTACTCCGGCCCTCACGATGCACATCGTCCGCAACCTGCTCCACCCTCTCAAATCCCCTTGGATCATCGTCGAGGATTCGGACAAGGACGTTTTCATTTCGGGAATCAGGTTCCGAAAGACTGACCTGCGGAACTGATAAAGAGAAAGGCAATTGGAATCAGATGCAAGAAACCCCACAAGTTGCAAATCAGGCACTTGTGGGGTTTTCTCGTAACAAACATGGAAGGGATTGGATCGCAGATGGTGGCATTTGTCTATGAGTGATATAAATTTTGAGATTTTTTGGAAAAACGGATGATTAAAATTTGAGAATTTTTGGAAAACGAGCGAAATAAATTTTGAGGAGAATGCTTTTTTGATTACTTTCGCATTGAAAACAAGAAGCACTATGGCCAAGGACCGGATTTTCAAAAGAAAGATTTATGAGCAACTGCTCAAGTGGAAGCAAACCAGTAAAGGATCGTCGGCTTTACTGGTACAGGGGGCACGCCGTATTGGCAAATCCACTATCGTAGAGGAGTTCGCACGCAAGGAATATGAATCCTATATTCTTATCGACTTTACTAAGTGTCCCCGAGAAGTTCGTGATCTTTTCAATGACGTATCAGACCTGAATTACATCTTTCTCAGGCTGCAACTCATCTACAGTGTCCGTTTGGTGGAACGGAAGTCTCTTATCATTTTTGATGAGGTCCAGTTCCAACCGTTGGCCCGGCAGGCAATCAAGTCTCTGGTAGGAGATCATCGTTATGACTATATCGAGACAGGTTCGCTCATCTCGATTCGCAAAAACACAGAGCGTATCCTTATCCCTAGCGAGGAGGAGCGGATTAATATGTACCCGATGGATTATGAAGAGTTCCGTTGGGCCCTTGGCGATACTGCGACCATACCCCTTTTGCGTTCTGTATGGGGACATCCGCAGCCGTTAAAGGAAGCGCACCGGAAAATGATGCGCGATTTCAGGCTTTACATGCTGGTCGGAGGCATGCCTCAGGCGGTGGATACCTATCTGGATACGAACAACTTCGAAGCAGTCGATCGTTCCAAGCGTCTGATTCTTGACCTTTATGACGAGGATTTCGGCAAGATCGATCCTTCGGGAAAAGCCGCTCGGATTTTCGCGGCCATTCCCGCCCAGCTTAATAGCAACGCCTCCAGATATCAGATTTCAGGTGTCATTGCCGGTGCCAGTGCGGAAGATTATGTCGAGTTGATTTCCGAAATGGAAAAGTCCATGACGGTCAACATATCCCATCATTGCGACGATCCGAATGTGGGGCTCGGGGCCAATGAAGATTTGCGGCAATACAAGATGTTTACGGGAGATACGGGCTTGTTTGTCACACTCGCTTTCAAGGATAAGGCATTCACGGAGAACGTTATCTATGAACGGCTGTTGAGTGATAAGTTACCGGCAAATCTTGGTTATCTGTACGAAAACATGCTTGCACAGATGCTGACGGCATCCGGCAACAAACTCTTTTACCATACTTGGCCCACAGAAAGCGGCAAGCACAATTATGAGATTGATTTTCTCCTTTCGCGCGGTACAAAAATCACTCCTGTCGAGGTGAAATCATCCACCTACAAGACACATGTCTCTTTGGATCATTTCTGCGAGAAGTATCCCTCGCGGATAACGAATGAACGGTATCTTGTGTATACAAAGGATTATGCTAAGGAAGGTCCTGTCAAGTACCTTCCTGCTTACATGGCTTACTTTCTATAATAATGAAAGATCCCTTGATAGATAAACTGGAGGCTGAAATTCGTTATTTGAAGAAGTTGCTGGACGAAAACGGGATTCAGTATGATTATCAGGCTTATGTCGATGGGGCCCCGGTGCAGCGTGGAGAGATTCAGTTTCCTGAACTCACACCGGAGCATGCCATCCAGTTTTATTCCTATTTCAGGGGAAGGAAAGACGTTTATGTCAAGCGGTCTTCAAAGAAAGGATATTATACGCAGTGTAACAATTTCTGGAAATATGGTGTCTGCCCGAAAACTAGAGGAGAGAGAGTCAAGTGCCAGGAGTGTCCTTCAAAGGATTATACGGAATTAAAGGTTTCCGCCATCCTTGAGCATCTGAAAGGAGAGAAGGAGGATTCCTCTGACGTCATCGGCCTTTATCCTCTCTTCCCGGATGGAACTTGCTGGTTTTTGGTTTTCGATTTCGACAATCATGATGATGAAGTAACTCCGTCCATAAATTGGCAGGAAGAAGTAGATGCTCTTCGGAAAATCTGTATCAATGTCGGTATTGACGCTCTGGTAGAACGATCCCGTTCGGGTCATGGAGCTCATGTGTGGATATTCTTCAGTGAAGCGATTCAGGCGGCGAAAGCCAGAAGATTCGGCGAGGCCCTTCTTGCAAAGGGAGCCGAATCCGTTAATCTCAAAAGTTTCCATTATTATGATAGGATGATGCCTATGCAGGATAGCCTTCCTGAAGGGAAACTTGGAAACCTGATTGCATTGCCGCTTCAAGGACGGGCTTTGAGACAAGGAAACAGCGCATTTGTCGATGAGAACTGGATCCCATCCTTTGATCAATGGGGGAGACTGCTCAACACACAAAGGCTTTCTGAGAAGGATCTTGATACTTTCATAAAAGCTTGGTGTCCTGATAATCAAACGATGGGGCTGTTCCAGAATGATATGGAGGAGGAAACCCGTGACGAAGGCCTTTTGCTCTTTGGGAAGAGCCCGAAGCCCTCGCCCTATCATTTTTATTCTGATGATAGCGCGGGCCCTGTCCAAATTACCTTGGCAGATGGTGTTTATATTGACAAACGAGGGTTGAAACCTCGTCTTCAAAATAGTATTCGGCGGATAGCCGCGTACTCGAATCCTCAGTTCTTTCAGAATCTCCATCTGGGTTTTTCAAATCACGAAACCCCAAGAATCATCTATAACGGTTATGATGATGGGAATTACATCGTTATTCCCAGAGGATGTCTCGAAGACCTGGAGGGGAGACTATCTATAGCAGAGATTTCCTATACACTGGTTGATAAACGGCAGGAAGGACGCCCCATCAAGGTGGCC
>JAEEGK010009524.1_pt1 | contig 22659 bp, 16 predicted proteins | sample 8958771 | NCBI WGS metagenome assembly JAEEGK01 (sample SAMN16246547, study PRJNA631951) | gut metagenome | biome: gut microbiome; feature: rumen; material: SC-attached | host: Bos | place: Iran: Karaj | collected 2018-10 | reverse complement strand
TACAAGGTGATATTAAAGGTTCTAAAATTAATTTAGAAAATCCAGATTTAAATATTAAAGGACCTAAAGTTGATTTACAAAATCCAGAATTTAATATGCAAGGTAATATTAAAGGAAGTAAAAATATGAATATTAATTTACCTAATGCTGAATTTGATATAAAAGAACCAAATATAAATATAGATAAAGGACTTAAAGTAAAAGGTAGATTACAAAATCCAAAAGTAGATTTAGATGCCCCAAATTTAGATTTAAATTTAGAACCAACAAATTTAAGAGCACTATTATCTGGTGATATTGATGATGATATTAAATTAAATAATAAAAAATATGGATTTGGAAATATTGATATTGAAGGAATTTCAGGAATGATTGATGGAAAAAAGCCGATAAATTTAGATACTCCTAATCTTAAACCAGGAAATGTTAATGTTAAAATACCAAGAGTTTCTGTAAATACAAAAAATGTGGATCCAAAAGTTAATTTACAAAATCCAGATTTTAATATACAAGGTGATATTAAAGGTTCTAAAATTAATTTAGAAAATCCAGATTTAAATATTAAAGGACCTAAAGTTGATTTACAAAATCCAGAATTTAATATGCAAGGTAATATTAAAGGAAGTAAAAATATTAACATTGATAACCCATCTTCTGAATTCCAACCTCCTTTGATTGACTTAAATGCTCCTACTAATCTTCGTCTTCTTCTTTCTGAAAGTGTTGACAACGAAATCAAATATCATCCTCCCAAAATCAAATATTCTTTCCAATCAAAGCCATTTAAAATCCCTCAAAAAATTCCTCAAAATTCAATAATTCAAAATCCCAAAATAACTTCACCCCCAAAAAGTTCTTCTCCTCGTAAAACAGCTCCAGTATCAATTAAACCATCAGTTAATCAACCACAAACAACAAGAATTTCCGTTCAAAATCCAAAAATAAAGAAAAAAGAAGAAGAACCAAAAATTGATTATCCAAAACCAAAAGCTCATTATATTAGACCTGCTATGATAATAGATAATACAGTTGATTCTAAAAGAAAAAGTTCTGCAAGAAGAAATGATATTTTTCATAGTCAAATTCAAGGTCATAATATAGGTGGAAATGAATTTTCAAAAAATTTTGATAATAATAATAATGATGATAAGGATAATTTGAAAAATAAAGGTAGAGGGAAAATTAGTGAAAGTGTTATTGTTAATGCTAATGTTGGCAATATTAATCTTAATGTTAATAATAATAATAATGAAGAAAATCAAGGAAAAAAAATTATGAAAAGAGTTAAAACTATCAAAAATAATTTTAATAAATTACCTTTGTTTAAGGATACTATTAATGAAAGTGTTAGAAATCCTATTCCTAATGTTGTAGAAAGGAAAAAACCTTTTATTTTTAATTTAGAAATGTTAAAAGCTTATAATGTTCCTAAAGGGGTTTATGCTGGGAAAAAGAAGAAGAAATAAATTAATATAGTTTTACTTTTTATTTTTATTTAAAAATCTAGATGAAATTTTTTTTTAGTTTTAAAATTAATTAAATGAAAATTTAAAATTTTTGATTTCATATATTAAATTTTAAATAAATTTATGATTTTTCTCTTTATAAGTTAAAAAATAATAATATTATTTTTATCAAAAAAAGATTAGAAAATTATTATTTTTTCATATAAACATTTTTTAATTTAAATTTCAAAAATATAATTAATTTTTTATAAATTAATGGAAGAAACTTCATATAATAATTCAGATTACGAAACTCAATCTAAAAACAACAATGATAATTTTTCAGATAGTAATGAATATACATCAAATTATCAAACAGAAACAATAAATAATAATAATTTTTCAAATATTAAAAAGACTGAATATGAATCAAATAATTTTCAAACTACTAAAAATGATTATATATATAATACTTACACTGAGAATAAAACAACATGTGAAATCCAACAAACAGAAATTTCAAATAATTATAAGAATAATAAGAAAGATTTACAGTCTATTATTTTGAATAAAGAAAATATCATCGAAAATAAAAATGAAAACATAGAAAAGACAAATATTAAAAAGAACATAGAAACAAATTATAAAGGAAGTAAATTAATTAAAGAAAAAAAAATAAATAAAGAAGAAAATATATATTCAAATATAAATTCAGAATTTGAAAAGAATAATATATCTCCCATTAAATCTAATAAAACAGAAAATATAAAATATAAAAATAATGAATCATTTTTAAATGATTCAATAAGATCAAAAAATGAAATAGTTCAAAGTTTAAATAATTTGCTTCAAAATTCAAATCAATTAGATAAAATATCAGAAAAAGAAAAATTTAATTCTCAACAAAATAATAGTCAAATAAATATATCTTTAAAAGTCCAAAATAATTCAAAAATAGATATTGAAGAAATTTCTTCTTTAAAAAAAGGAAATTTAAATGAAATAATTACACCATTAAATTTAAAAGAGTTAAATTTATCAAATGATTTAAATGATGAGGAAATAACAATTTTTAAAAGAACAAATCGTTCAAATGAAAATCCAAAAATATTTTTATGTCCTTATTGTAAAAAGCATGTTCCTTTAATAACATCATTAATAAGTAAAAAAATAAATAATTCTTCAAAAAATATAATAAACACAAAATGTGAATGTGGTAATTATTCAAATAATTTATCAGATTATATAAATTTATTTGAAAAAAATATATCAATTCAAAATGAAAATTGTTATAATAAAAATCATCAACCAATAAAAGGAATTGAATATTGTTCAATTTGTAAAAAATTTTTTTGTGAAACTTGTTTACAATTTCATAAAGATTATTTACCTGATCATAATACTTCTCCTTATAAAATTGATCATATTTCTTTTTGTTTTGAACATTCAAATCCTATTGAAAATTATTGTGAAAATTGTAAAATTGGAATTTGTAAAAATTGTCAAAATCATGATAATCATGATATTATAAAAATGAATCAATATTGGAATCAAATTTATTTTTTTTTACCTTTTAAAAATATTAAAGATTGTGAAAATTATTTAGATAATTGTAATAAAATTTATGAAAAAGAAATGAAATCTTTTATTGATTATATTGATAATTTTATTGAAAAATTAAAAAATATTGAAGATAATATTAAAAAAGAATATGAAGAAAGTAAGAAAAGAAGAGAAGAAGAATGTTCTCTTATAAAATATCTTTTTTCTAATTTTTTGGCTTTTAATAATAATTATATCCAAATTAAAAATATGGAAAAAATATCTTTTCTCTGTCCAAGTATTTTTTTATGTTTAGATAAAGATTTTATTAAAGAAGCTTTAGAATATACAGAATATTTAAAAAAAAATTCAATAATTGAAATAAGCGAAGATTCAACAATAAATATATTTCAATTCCAAAATTTATTAAAAAAATATAATAAAGACAATCATAATAAAAATAATAATATTTTTAAAATTTATGATACAAAGGGAATTTATTATGGACAATATAATAATAATAGAGAAGGAATAGGAATTCAATATTATAAAAATGGAGATATTTTTGAAGGAATTTGGGAAAATGGAAATTTTATTAAAGGGAAAGCAAATTATTATAATGGAAATATTTTTGAAGGAGATTTTAAAAATGGAAAAGAAAATGGCTTTGGAATTAAAACTTATAATAATGGAGAAATTTATAAAGGTTGTTTTACAGAAGGAAAAAAACAAGAAAAAGGATTTATTGAAAAATTCATTGAAAAATAATTCATAAATTATAATTTTTTGTTTTAATATCAAAAAAAAGGAAAAATAGTATATTATAATTATATTTATCGAATTACTTATAACATATCATTTACACTTGAACTTTTTTTTAGAGAAGGAAATAAATATTTATTAATTTTAAATTGTATTTTTGGATTTATTATTGTATTATATTCTAAAGAAGTGTTTCCTAAATCACATTTTCTTTTATTATAAGGATTTACATCTATAAATTTTCTTCTTTTTAATAAAATGTATGATGGAACTTTTTCTTTAATATTTAAATGTGGCAAACATTTCATTAAGTTCAATGATGAATTTCTTAATTCTGAATTATCTTTTATTCTCATTATTTGATTATTTATTTGTTCGTCTAACATATTTTTATATAAAATTTTCTTTTTTTTTTCATATAATTGTTCTTCAAACTCTTTTTTTTTAAAAAAATTCTGACTTTCTTTGTTTTTTTGTTCTTCATAATATAAAGATTTATATATATTATCTTCTTTTATTTTATTTTTCTTTTGAAAAGTTTCTTTATTATAATTACTAAAATCTTTACTTATTGATAAATAATCATTATATTCTTTATTGCTGTAATTTTTATCATATAAATCAGTGTTTGTGACATCAGTAAATTTTTTTCTTCTTCCATAAAATTCATTTGATTTAACATCATATCTTTCTCTATATGATTTAGGAGATTGTAAATTATATCTATTTATTGGGGTATTATATTGTCTCTGATATTTTTCAAACATTTTATAATGTTCTTCATTTTTATCAATATTCCTTAAAACTTTATATCTATAAGTATATATATTATTTTCATTATGTGAAATATCTAAATAAGGGTCAATTTTTTTATTTTCTTCTATTAATTTTTTTTGCTTTTCTCTTTGAATTCTAAGTGAATTTATATAATCATTATATTGTAATTTCATTAATTCTCTTTTATTTAGATATTCTTCTTCCTCTTTTTGTTCCAAAAATTTATTTATTTCATTTAATCTTTGATTTTCTAAACTTCTTTCTAATCTATTTTCTTCATATTTTTTTCTTTGTTTATATAAAATTTCATCATTATAAGATTTCGATAATTGATTTTGATATAATTGTAAATTATCCATTATATAAAATTTTGATAAAAATAAAAATTAAATAAAAAAAAGATTAAAGATTCCTTCTTCTTAAACAAAAATATATTTTTTACTTAATGATTAGAATATTCTAAATTTATTCCATTATTATTACATCTTGAAAAAATCAATGTTAATAAATTAAACTATAATATTCATTTCTTCTTTTTCATGTATAGAAAAAACTTTGTTTTTCTTTTATATTTTTATAAATAATAAAAATATATAAAGTAAATAAAATGAATAAAGATGAGATTGAAGATGAATTTATATTCAATGAATCTAAAGCAATAGAGCTCGTTTATTTTTATTAATAAAAGATAAAAAAATTAAAGAAATTAATTCCAGAAATAAAAATTTTAGGTTCAAATCCCTATGAAAATTTATTTAAAGGAATATCTTTTATAAGACAATAATAATGAAATTAGGTTTATTCATAAGGTAAAAAATAAATAAAAATTTGCATGAATTTTAAAAGGATGAAAATAAATAAAAATATTTGAAAGATTTTTGGGTAGATACATATTTAAAATCAAACTCAATATATCATAAAAGTTTTCCTAATAATATAAAAGATGAATTAAAGTTAATTAATAATACAGAAAAACTAGAGTATTTGAATCCAAAGATTTTATTGGTGATAAATTTACTCAAATCAATTGCGTGTTAGAAGAATTGATTTTATTTAGAGATACAATTAAAATTCTTGTCTAGAGAGAAAAATATATGAGAAAAACTCTCAAACTTTAATTATTATAATCTTAAGTATAGTTAGTCTTCCATAAGGAATGTGTTCAAAATATAGGACAAATGCAACCTATGTAAAAGAAATAAAAGAACCAGGAAAATTTATAAGCCAACAATACAATGTTTGTCCAGAAGAAGGAAAAAATTGGTAAATGAAATTTTAGGAAGGAAATAAAAAATGTTGCAATTTAGTATTATAAATAATAAAACACATAAATTTTATGAAAATCACAAGATTAAAGTCCCTAAAGACAAGATCGATAATTTAAATATAGGGCAAAAAGCCTAAAGCTTTTTTAAAATCTAAGGAAGTATATAAGTTTCATTGTGACTTAAGTTTTTTAAATTTGGGATGGAGTATTTATAAATTGACTGAGACATATAAAGGTTTTGAAAAAGTATAATTTGTGAATTAAAATTAAAAGTAATAAAGAGTCAGTTTAATATTCATAGAAAGGAAATAGAATTGCTGCCAAATGATTTCCAATAGGCTGTAAAGAATTAAAAATGTTTTAGAAAAAATAAGATGTGTCAAAAACAATTAAAAGAATTGATAAAAGAAGTAATAGAAAATATAAAATTTCAAGAATCTCAAAAAGATAAATCAATTATATATCTAGTTACTTCAGGATTTTGGGTACTTTTGGGTTGGTAGAAGAATTATTACTTGTAATAGAGTTTCATTCATATATGGAATTGCTACTTTGGATAATATAATTTCCGCAATAAGTCATACTTCAAATATACTCATGAGCATAAAAATAATAGAAGGATTCATTGATGTTTTACATAAGGAAATAGAAGAAGAAAAACAAATTCAATTAGAAATAGATAAATTAATTGATGAATTAAAGTTAAGATTTGAGCAAGAACCCAAATTTGATTTAAATGAATCATTGCCACTGTATCCACAAATAATATTTAAACCACTATTTAATTATGTTATTAAATATTTTATTAAAAAATATATTTTAGATTATTTCATCTTTCTTTTGATTAAATTTATAAAATATATAAAAATAATAATTAAATATTTTAAGAAAGATAAAGAAATATTAAATTTGAATTTGAACAATAAATGTAAATATCATTCAATAATATATATAAAGAAAATTATAAATTATTTTCAATCTTTATCCTAATTTTACTGTTTTAATTTAAAAATACTGCAATTATCCTTTTTCAAATAATTCAAAATTATAAATTTTTTATTTTTTAATGAAATAAGATAAATTTAAAAAAGTTAATATAAAACATTAATGGAAAAAATAATTTTTTTCAATTAATTTTTTCCAGAAAAAAATTAAAATTTGTTTTCCTTTAAAGAAAAATCTTTCTTTTCTCCATTTTCACAAATAAATCACTTTATTATAATTATCTACATTTAAAATTTGAAGAGCTTTATTTACTTCATTTTCTTTAATCATAAATACATTTAATAAAATTAATAATCTTCTTTTTTATTTTTTTCCTTGAAGAATTGCAATAACTTTAGCATTATCTATTAAAAAATTAAAGAACCAGAAGAACCTTCTTTAATTACACAATTATCAACTTCAAAAAATTTAGAAATTACACTTTCTGATAATATTTCAATTAAATCTTTATTAGAAGTATATTTAAATATTTTTTTTAAATATATTTCTTTCCTATACATTCTATAATTAATTATTTTTGATTATTAAAATAATCTTTGTTCTAAAATATTGTTATTCTTAGGTGAAATATTGAAACAATTATTTCTTATTGGAATTTTACAAAAAATCCATCACCAAAATTTTATCAGTATTCATTTTAAAAATGCTTTCATTTTTGCTTAGTACCTATATCTCTTTCAATTCTAATGAATTAATTCTTTCCATTTTAAATTTTTTTTGAATAAATGATTATTCTATTATTAATGATTGATTTTATTCATTTTAGATTTTTTTTGATAATATTATCTCTTTATTTCTCACTTTATTTAATTTTATTTGGAATTTAATAATGTTGAAAATGAATCATCATTTATTAAAATTTGTATTTAGAACTAAGATATTACTTTTTTGAAAGAATGAATAATATAAAAATAAGAAATGAAAGTGAAATATGAAATAAAATCTAAATTCTTTATTTTGTTAGAAATACATTATTGAATCAGTGAAATATTTTCAATATTATTTTTTTAATATCCAAAGCAATTAACATTCATAAACAATTAATTAAGGTATTAATAATATTTTACTTTTTTTAAATTTTATTTTTATTGAAATAAAAAATTATAAATTCAATAAATTTCAAAAACAAAATAAATTCCTATGATATTTTGTCTTCTTCTTCTAATTCGACTTTCTCTTCTTTTTCTTCTTTTTCTTCTACTTCAAACTCATCTTCTTTAATTTCTTCTTTTTTACTTTCATCTATTTTCAAATCATTAATATCTTCAATTTTTGATAAACTAATTCTATTAATATCGCTTATGATATAATCATGATTTTGAGATAAAATCCCTTTGTCTCTTTTATTTATAAATTCATTCTTATAAATTTTTGTTTTCTCATTCTCTATCAACTCTAAATTTAAATATTTATTTATTGAATTATAATATTTATTTATAATTATATCTTTTGTATTTAATGTATTAATATTATTGAATATTGTATTAGTTAAATCAATTAAATCTTCTAATTTTTCATTTTCTATATTATCAATATTATCATAATTATAATTCTTTGTTGATTTAAATTTATTTGTGAAAAATGAAAAATTATCTTTAATTAAATTTTCTATTAAATTATTATCTTCTTGAAAATTCTTAGGAAGAATATTTTCTTCATAATTATCTTTATTTGCTTCTTTGAAAATATTTTGGTCTCTTTCTCTATACCTTAAATAAAAATCTTCTAATGATTTATAATCTTCTATTATCTTATTCTTTATTTTTAATTTTTCTTTTTCATTTTCTTTATTTTTAAATTCTAAATTTTCATTGTCTTTGTCTATATAAGATTCTAATTCTATTTTCTTTGATTTTAATTCTATTTCTATTTCTTCTTCTTCTTTACTTTCTTTAATTTTATTTTCACTTTTATTTTCTATATCTATTAATTTTTCATTAATATTGATATTTTCTTTTTTTATTTTATCTAGATTGATTTTTATATTTTCTTTTTGATTTGTATTATTATTTAATAAATTGTTTTTTTTATTTTTTAAATTCAATTCTTCATTATTATTATTATTATCTATTTTAGAATTTATTATATGGTTTTTAATTGAAATATTATTTTTATTATTTTGATTTATATTATTTTCTTTGTTGTGAGTAATATTTCTTATATTACTTTCATTCAATTTTTTTTCATTGTCTTGTTTCAATTTATTAATTTTTTCATCATAACTTTTCCTTAAATCTTTAATTACTTTTTGATTATTTTCATTCATTTTTTGTAACGTTATATTCATTTTATTTAATTGATTTTGTAATATAGTAATTTCTTGTTCATCATTTTTTTTTTCTACTTCTTTTAAAATATAATTTTGAGGAATATTTTTATTAAATATTAAAATTTTTAAATCATTTAAAATATTTTTAAAATCTCTTTCAATTTTTTCATAAACTTCATTTTCACTTTTATTTGGAGGTTCCATTAAATTTATTCCATTTTGATAATTTTTAATATATTCATCAAATTGATTTTTTAATTCATTTAATGTTTTTTCAAAATTCTTCTTTTTTTCGTTTTTGATTTCTAGATTTATTTGATGAGTTTTTAATAAATGTCTTTCTAAATCATTTTCATTTTTAAATTTTACATTTATACAATATTGACAAAATATTTCTTCATCATTTTTAACAATATTATTATTTAATTCTAATTTTTTATTATTTGCTCTTAAATTATTTACTATATTTTTAAAAGTTAATATAATTCCAATATTATTTTGATTTTGTTTTTTTAAGTTTCCAATTATATCTTTATTTTTTAAAATAATATTTTCTTTGCTTTCATTTTCATAAATTAATTTATAATTTTCTTCTTGTAAAATTTGTAAATCATTTTCCAATTTATTTTGACAGTCTAATAAAATTTCAATAACAAATTGTAAAACCTTAATTAATTTAACAACATATTTTACATGAACAGAATTAATTTCATTTTCATTAATATTTGAATAAGTTAAATTTTCTAAGTATGATTCTAAAATACTTAAATTTTTATTTCTTTTAATTTTTTCAATATCAATTTTCATAATATTCTTCCATATAATATTCATAATAAATTAAAAAATAAAAATATTTAAAAATAAATAATATTAACATTAATATTTTTTGACCTTTTCAAAACTCATAAAATATTTTTACTATTTCCAAAATTATAACTAATTTAAAATTATCAACTTTTAATCCATTATAATATTATCAATATCTTAGTTGATTGAACAGAAATTTTTATATCAAATAATATGATATTAATCTAGAATTTTAAAATAACATTTATGATATTCATAATATGTTATTATAGGAGTAAATGTTAATTATTTACTTATATTTATTTCAGATTTATCAATTTTTAATTTAACTTAAATAAACTTCGACTTGAGAATAACTTGAAGAAATTAATTTTTAATAAAGTATATTTTTACCAAGAAGAATTAATCATTCAATTTTTAATTTTTTAAGATAAATACAAAAATTAATTCAAAGTCATGAGAATAAGATACTGAATCAGAAATTATTCAAACATAATATTTTAGTAGATTTTTTTTTCATTTCTTCTATATATTTTTTAAATATATTATAATTGCATATTCAATGATATCCACCTACAACATTTAATTTAAATCTTTTTTAATAATCTATATTTTCACTGTTTTTCATATTTTAAGCAATTTACAGAAAATAAATCTTTTGTTCTTTCTATTCTTTCTAAACTGAAAATTTTATTTTTAAAATAATTTTTGATTGATATGAATTTGTTATACTATCTTGAACTTCAAAGATACCTTTTTGAGTTAAAATTTCATCAATTATTACTTCATTTCCATTATCACTCATCAATTAAAGTTAATTTATTTAAATAAAAACTTTAAAATTCAAGAAACAAATTAGAATCTTTATTTATTTTAATTTAATTTCCAAAATTAGAAATGAATTTCTATAATATTTAAAAAGAATAGCAAATATAATTAAATTATTTCAACAACCATTTCTTTAACTATTTCATTTAATAATTTAACATACTCTATTTCATTTGATTATTCAAATATTGTTATTTTAGAAAATTTATTCAAATATATTATTACTATGTTTTTTTATTATAAATCAAGTGAAAAAATAAGTATAATTAACTTTAATAAATATTTTGAAGAAAAACAGAAATTATTCTTTATTCAAAAAAACAAAATAATATAAAAAACAGTTAAAAATGATTGCTTTTTTTATATAATTAATTATTGTACAAAAAAAAAATATTAAAAAAGTTTTTTACTTTAAACTAAAAAATTAAAAAAAATTTTTTTTATATAAATAGCAAATAATTTCTATTAATTAACTAAAAAAAATCCGAATAATTGGATGGAAGATTTAATGAAAATTCAACCCAAAAAAATTCCTTTATCCAAATTTAATATACTTCAAAATATAGGTTATGGTTCATTTGGAATAGTAAAATTAGCAAAGCATAAACAAAAAGAAAAATATTTTGCAATAAAAATTCAAACAAAATCAGAAATAATAAAAAAAAAACATGTAGATCACATAATGAATGAAATAAGAATATTATCAATAATAAATCATCCTTTTTTAATTAAAACTTCAGGTTTTTCCCAAGATGAAAAATATATTTATATAATATTAGAGTTTATAAACGGAGGAGATCTTTTTACTTATTTAAGAAATGAAGTAACTTTTTCACTTGAATTATCAACGTAAGAATAAATAAAATATAATATATAAATTTAAAAAAATAGTTTTTACGCATCTCAAATAGTATTAATGTTTGAGTATTTACATTCAAAAAATATAATATACCGTGATTTAAAACCTGAAAATTTATTAATAAATAAAAATGGATATTTAAAATTAACTGATTTTGGTTTTGCAAAAATAGTTGAAAGTAGAACATATACTTTATGTGGAACACCTCAATATTTAGCTCCTGAAATATTATTAAATAAAGGACATGGAAAATCAGTTGATTGGTGGACTTTTGGAGTCTTATTATATGAAATGTTAATTGGGATTGATCCTTTTAATGATGAAGAACCAATGGGAATTTATAAAAAAATTTTAAAAGGTAAAATTATTTTTCCTTCTAATATTAATGAAGGTGCTAAAAGTTTAATTAAACATTTATTAAAAAGTGATTTAAGTAAAAGATATGGTAATTTAAAAAGAGGAATTTTAGATATTAAAGAACATAGGTTTTTTAAAAAAATTAATTGGGATAATATTAAAGATATGAAAATTAAAGGATTTTATATTCCTGATGTTAAAGGAAATGGAGATAGTCAATTTTTTTCTTGTGATATTAAAGGAAATTTTCATGCTCCTAAAATTAGGAAAAGTCAAGACCCTTTTATTGATTGGTAAATTAATTTTTTTGATTATTATATGGGTTTTTAATATGGTGGTTTGTCTGTGGATTGTAAATTTTTATTTATATATTTTACTATTATTTTTCTATTATAATGTAAAATAATTTTATTTTAAAAGTTAGATTAATTGAAATTTCCTAAAAATCCTTCAATATAAATATTTAATCTATTTTTTTTATTTTTTTGTTTTATATCATCTTTAATAAGATAATAATATTCTTATATTTGTTATTCCGAATTTAAATATATTAAACTAATTATTAGTTATTAAAGATAAAAAATGTTTTATTCAAAAATGATTATTAGAAATATATAATAAACCCAAATTAAATTTTTGTAAACATTTAATTATTTTAAAATATAAATATTTTGATGAAGGAAATAATAGAAAAATTTAAATAAGTTTTTCTCAATTTTAATACATTATTTATCAAGCAATTTATTTTATTGGTATCGATGAAAATATTCATAATTTTTGTTATTTTTTTATCTATAATTATATGCTGGTTTTTCAATTTAAATTTGAAATTTATTTAAAATCTGTAATTTAAATGCTTTGATTTGATTTTTTCAGACATAATATATTTCTATATCAAACTTCTTCAGTTTATGATAAATATTAAAAAATTGGGATTAATCACAAGTTAATAGTGATTTTAAGTTTTTATAAATTTGTATATTATATTATAATTTTATTGTTTTTTTTGAAAAATCTTATAATAAATTCTTATTCATTATTATTCATTAATAAAAAAATAATGAGTTAATAAATATTTTAAAGAAAAAAGGCCAAAAAAATATTATGAATAATTTAAATATAAATATTTTTAAATCTTCAAATTTTTTATTTTAATTTTTTAATAAAAATTACATCACTAAATTTCCATGCTTATAACGGTAAGTTCCAATTATCATAAAATCTCCTAAAATTGCATCCAACAAAATATAATAAACTAAAATAAATTTATTAAACATTAAATCATATAGTTTATTATATTTTCCTAAATTATTAAGTTCATTTACTATATAAGTTAACATAAAAACTCCTGTAAGCATATAACGAAAGTTCACAAAATTTTGAGGAATAATGGAAAGACAAGTACAAATTAACCAGGCAATAAATTTTGGTTCCAACAAAAATTTTGTATATTTAATAATAAAAGAAGAATATAATAGAGACAAATAACATGCAGATATATTTCTATATTTTCTATTTAAAAAAAATTTTGTATAATACATTCTTCTATAATAGTGTCTTGGATTAAAATTAAAACTATGTCTTGGAATTCTTCTATTAAAAAAAAGAAGTGTTATATAAAAAATAAAACTGCATAAAAATAATTTGAATAATTTCTTATAATCTTTTTTACTAAAGCAAACTTTAAATGTTTTTATTAATATATTATTTAATGAAGGAAATAAAATAACTAGATATAATAATAAATGATGAATATAAGTTAAATTTAAATGTGCTTTGTGATGTCCTTTATCTCCAATAACAAAACTTCCATTTTTAATCACAAAAAGTATAAAGAAAATATCTAAAACTGCAATATCTAGATTTTCTATTAATATATTAAAAGCTTTTTTAATAAAATCTTTAATATTTCTATTTTCTTTTTCAAAAAGAGAAAACAATAATTCTATAACTTGTTCTAAAGGCAAAAAATTTATAAAAGCAATATTAGTTTGTCTCATTAAAAGAGTAAGTAAATCAATAATAAAAGAAACTATAAATAACTTTTTTGTTTTATAATTCTTTGAATAATAAAGAAAAATAGTTAAAAATAATAGACTACAATTTTCAGTATAAAAAAGAAAATGAAAATAAAAATTAACAGGAATTAAAGAAACAATCAGAAAAAATAATTTTTTTTTCGAATCAAATTTTGATAATATATAAGCATTTAAAATATAAAATATAAACATAAGTAATCTAGCATAAAAAACAAAAATTAAACGATTCAAATAATGAACTCTTCTTACTTCTCTATAACTTTTAAAATTTTTCATTAATCCTAAAATATTATAAAAAAAACCAGTTAAATAAAAAGGTCCAGGAAAAGTAGATAAAAAAGCTAAGAAAGTTCTATATCTTCCATAAGCAAATATCATTGATTGATTTACATGAAATGATTCATCAACTATCCAATCACCTTTTCTTATAAAGTTTAGTTTATGAAAATAAATTGAAAAAAAAAAATTAAAAATATTAAATAAATCCAAGTTTTCACTTTTTCATCCATTTTTATATGATATTTTTTTATATAATTATTAAATATATTATTTAAATCTATTTATTAAATATAAACTAATTTAATTTATTGATTTTTCAATAAAATATTTATTTTTGTCATCTTTTTAATTATAAATCTTTATAATTGAATATTTTTATTTGTTTTCAAAAATAATAAATTAATTTTACAATGCAGGAATTTTCTAAAAATAAAAAAACTAATTGTACCTGATAATTTAAAAAAAAATAATTTAAAAAATAAAAAATGAAAATATTAATTTATATCCTTCCATTTTTATTTTTATTATCATCATCAACATATCCAATAGCATTTTTTCATGGAATAATATTAGATTGTAAATCAAATCAAATGGTAAACATAAAAAATCTTTTAATAAAATATTTAAAAACCAAAGTATATTGTATAGAAATAGGAAATGGAAGTGTAGATTCAATAACAATGCCATTAGAGAATCAATCAAAAATAGCATGTTCAAAAATAAAAAGTATTTCAGATTTTGATAACAAATTTAATATATTTGGATTATCTCAAGGAACATTAATAGGAAGATATATAATAGAAAAATGTGATATGAAAGGAAAAGTTCAAAATTTTATTTCTTTTGAAGGTCCTCAAATGGGAATTGGTTATATTCCAAAATTAACTTGTGGAAAATTTTGTGATTTAATTAATAAAATTGTTTCTGAATATAATCATAAAAACCCAGAAAAATTAATTAAATATGTTGCTCCTGCTTCTTATTGGAAATATCGTTATCAATATGAAAGATATTTAAAAAATAATATTTATTTAAAAGATTTAAACAATGAAGGTGATGTTAAAAATGATATTTATAAACAAAGAATTATTAATATTAATAAAATGCTTTTAATTAAAGGAAATAATGATACTGTCATTTGTCCTAAAGAAAGTTCTTGGTTTGAATTTTATGATAAAAATGGAGATAAAATTGTTCCTTTAAAAGAAAGTGAATTTTATATTAAAGATTTTATCGGTTTAAGAAGATTAGATGAAGAAGGAAGATTAAAATTTGCTTTGTTTAAAGGAGAACATTGTGTTTATACCATCAATGAATTTGTTACTCATATTGTTCCTTTCTTTAAAGATGATGGGGATATTCAGAAATAATTATTTTATATTTTTTTTATTTAGTGAAAAATTATTTAAAAATTTTTTGTTTTTTATAATTATATTTTTTAATAATAGAATATTTTATAATCACTATTTATCCATTTAACTCATTCTGAAAATGAAAAATTCATTTTAATAAAATTATCTTATATGTATAATAATTATACAAATTTTTTATAATTTTTCTACCTAAGATAACAAATAAAAATATATTAAATAACTTTATTGATGAAATGGTGAAATTTTTTATCATTAATATAAATTTTTTACTTACAATAAAAATAACATTTATAATTACTCAAAATTAATTGTCAAACAATTAAACAATTTTAAGTGATGTTTAAAAATAATATTTTTAATAACAATACATAATTTTATTACTGAAACTTACATTTCTATTTTTTTTTTCTTTTTTATTATCTCCAATACTTTCAACTTTTTTAAGTGGATTTTTCAAAATAGATTTAATATTATTTTTATTAGAAATTTCACTTTCATATACAGGAGCAATATTAGGTTCATTTGAAATATTTGAATTAGAAATAGATAAACTATCATAACTATTTGGTCTTTTTATTTTTTTAATTTCAAAGATACTTTCCCAATATTTATTGTTTGAATTATAATTATTATAATTATTTTGAATTTCCATTTCTGTATCATTTTTCTTCATTCTAAATATCATTTTTTTTATTATTATATTATAAAAGTTTCCTTTATTATCTGTATCAACTTGATATCTAGAATCAATTATTTGTTGACCGTTAATTATAAAATTTATTTTATATTCTCTTTTTAATACTCTTATTTTTGATAAAGGAAGATAAAAACAATTTAATGCTCTACAATATTTAAATTTAAATTCTTTATTTTTAAAAGATTTTATTTTACATCTAACATCATTTTTATTATTCGGTATATTTTTCTTTTCATTTTTATTTTTTAAATTTGGTGATAAACGGTAAAAAAAAACATATTCATAATTAAATATTTTTTGAATAGATTTTTTTACTAAATAACCTTTTATATTTGCTTGTATTTTTGATATTAAAAAAAATCTTTTATGTAAAATTTGATTAAACAAAAAATTTTTTTTAAAATGAATTCTATTAAACTTTCTTTTAAGAAAAGAAGAAATTTTAATAGCATTTTTTTTTCTTTGATTTAAAATATTAAAAATAATCTCTCCTTGATATTTTAATTTTTCTTCATCATTTAATTCAATTGTATCATTATATTTATTTAAATCAAAAAAATTTATTTCTCTATCTTCATTTGTTTCTGAAAAGGACTTTCTTTGAATATTCATTTTTTCGAATTTAATAAAATTGTTTAATTCATCGTGACTTAAATTTGTAGATAAAGAACTAAAACTTACTTTATTTAAGAAAGTAATTGTTGATTTTGCTTTTATTAGATTTGAAATATTTTTTATACATATTGGATAATGATATATTTTTGAATCATGACTTGTTTTATATAGAGTTTCCAACATTAATTAATTTAAAGCTTTTTATAAAATTATTAACAATTTTATTAATCAATTTATTTGTGTTTGATTCTATTATTATAATTTTTTTATTTTTTTTGAGAAAAATATTTTTCACTTTTTTATTTAATTAAAAAAAATTATATATTAATTTTTTTTCTTTTATTAACTTAACTTACTTATTTATTTTAAATTCATTATAAGAAGTAATTAAAATTTAATTATATATTTAAAGTAAAAAAATATTTTATTTATAATAAATATTAAACATTTAAAAATGTATTAATCAAAGATTTTATAAAAGAAGGTTCTTCTTCTTTAATAACAGGTTTTAATTTTATTTTATATTTTTCTCCTGTTTTAATATATTTTTTTATTTTTGAATTATTTAAGTTATTTGTGTTTTCTTTATCTTCATTTGAATTTAGATTTTTAGTTTTATAACTCATTATACTTTTATTATTAGTTAATTGTTTTTCTTTATTTCGTTCAGTATTTAATTTCCCATTTTTATTATTAATTTTTTTTTTTAATTTATTATCAAATAAATTAAATTGTTTAACTAAAATATTTTCTTTTTTATTATTCTCTGGAATAATACTTTCATCTTTTTCAATTGATAAAATTTCATTCATTGAAAAAATCCAATTTTTATCTACATTTTCTTTTTTATTTTCTTTTTGTTCTGAAAAAGGAGTAATCTTAATTAAATCACTAAAATAATGTTTCAGTACTTTATTATTATTATTTTCATCAACAATATTTTCATTACATTCATTTTTACAGTTGACTTTATTCTTATTATATTTAATTTTATTTTCCTCAATTTTTCCTCCTGATAAAATCATTTTTCTCAATTTGCAATTATTATCTTTATTAATATTTTGAATTTTCTGAATATCAGAATCTCTTAATTCATTTTCAACAATAACATCAAAATCATAAATTTCATCTTCTAAATTATTTAAAACAAACTTATGTGAAAATATATCTTTAATCTTTAATCTTTTTTCAGGATTACTAATTAATAATTTTTGAATTAAATCTTTGCAATCATTACTAATAATTTTCTTATTATCAAAGAATAAATGATGTTCCTTAATATTTAAAACAACACCTTTAATATTATTAGCTCTAAAAGGAGAATAACCAAATAACATTTCATATAATAAAATTCCAAGTGACCAAATATCAACTGAAAAATCATAATTTTCATTATCAATTATTTCTGGTGCCATATATTCAACTGTTCCACAAAAAGTTGTTCTTTTTTCTATATTTATTTCTTTACTCCAACCAAAATCACATAATTTTAAATTATCATTTTTATCTATTAAAATATTTTCTGGTTTTATATCTCTATGAATTATATTATTTTTATGAAGAAAATATACTGCATTTAATATTTGAATAAAATATTTAAATGCTTTTTTTTCAGAAAAACCTATTTTTGATTTGCGTATTTTATTAAATAAATTTCCATTTAATGCATATTCCATTATCATTTTTATATGATTTTTATCTTCATAAACATTATATAATCTTATAATATTTTTATGAATTAATCTTGAATGTATTGAAATTTCATTATATAATATATCATAATTACCATAAAGTTCTAATATTTCTTTTTTATTTATAATTTTTATAGCACATATTTCATTAGTTATTTTATTTTTCATTAAATAAACTTTTCCAAAACTTCCTGAACCTATTTCTTTTAAACATGGAAAAGCTATTAAATATTTCATTTGATAATTTTGGTTAAATTTATTTTTTTCTTGAAATATTCCTTCTGTTATAAATGATGGAATTTCCGTTAAATTCTGTAGATTTCTACTTTTCCCGTTAATTTTAAAATTTTCTGTTTGTAATTGTTCTTTTTTTTTTGGATGATCTTCACTATGAATTAAAAGGCAATTAATACAACAAAATTTTAAATTGCATAAAATACATTTAACAGGTGTTTTTGGATTAAATTTTTTTTTACATTCACTACATTCTTCCATTTTATTCAATTTTTAATTTAATTACAATTAAAAAAAATAAATTAAAAATATATAATCAAAAGAACTAAAAATTTACTTCTTAATAAAAGTTTTATCCTTTTTAATCCAAAGAAACAGGAATCAATTATATATATAATTTTCTATAATGAATTAATCCAAATAATCAATTTTAGAAACAATTTTATCAATGTTTGATATAATAACAATATTATATATGTGTTTTTTAAATATTTTTTACTTTATGAATATAATCTTTTTTCTTATTTATATGTTTTCCAAAATACATTTATTTATTTTTCTTTACTTTTAATATTTCATTTTTCTTTTCATCTTCTATTTAATTTAATTTATTTAATGTTTTTTGCTCCATTAATAGATAGTTTTCCAATTATTTGATGATATGGATTTTTTGGTTGAAACAAAATTAGTGAAATGAATTGATGAAAAAAAACTAAATTAATTTATAATTATTAAAATTTAAAAAAAGTGGTTTCAAAAAGTATATATTTCACTAATTTGTAAATAAGATTTACTGATTTTTAATAAAAAAATTATAATTTTTTTTTTGTTTTATTCATTTATTTATTAAATAATTATTTTCAATTTACAAATCAAAACACAATCAGTTTAAAAAATAAAATTAGAATACTTCAGATATTATTATTAATTTCAGAAACATAATTGTTAATTTTTGAAACAATTGGTTTCAAAGAATTATTATTTTGACTTACTCCATTAATACTTTTCCTTATGCTATCATTATTAATTTGAATCATTTCTAATTTTTTTAAAATATTAATGACATTTAATCTACTATTTATAAAACTTTTATACATTAATAAAGTTTGTTTATTTTTTTTATTAATAAAAATACTTGGAAGAAATCTTATTAAAAAAGAAGATTTCATTGATTTAAAAGAACTTTCTATTTTATGAATATTTTCTTTCTTTGGAACTATTATAATTCCTGATTCATTTTTTTGAATAAAATCTATATTACTTTTTGATTTATAAAAGATTGTTGAAGTTACATTTTTTGATAAAATTTTTGTTTTTGAAATATTATTATTATTTAATAGTTTATTTTCAATAACGAAATATTTAATTAATTTTATATAATAAGAATTTTCAGAATTAAAGTAATTAAAAATTGAAGAAAATAGAGTAAAAATATGAATAAAACCTCCTATATTTGATAAATAATTTTGAATTTTAAAATAGTTTTTATTATATATTGAAGATTTCATGTCATTTAAAATTAAAATATTTCCTAATTTATGATTTTCTTCATATATATTTGAATCAATTTTAATTGATTTAAAAGAATGAAAATTTTCAATTTTTTTATTTTGAAAAATAAAACCTTCATCTGTGATAAATTTAATGTTTTTCAAAAAAAGAGAAATTCTTTTAAATAAAATTAAAGACAATTCAATTCTTTCTTTTCTAATGAATACTTCTTTAAAAGATTTTTTATTTAATAAATCAAATGAATAATCAACAAAAACAATATCTAAAAATAAATTATTTATTTTATTTTTAATATCACTAATAGTATAGCAAGTGTGATTATTTTCAGTTGAATTATAACAATAATTCAGATTTAAATTAAAAGAATAATAAGAAAAAGGATTTGAATTTTTATAAATTCCATAAATATTTTCTGTATAATCCCTTTTCTTAAGGCAATAGTAAGTATTTAAATTTGGAAAATTTATAAAATATTTTCTAAATTCTTCAAAAAAATGTTGATTAATATCACATTTTTCAAATCGTAAAGATTTTGAATTTTCTTTTTCATTTTTTAATATTATATTTTTATCTGAACCTCCAAAAACAATTGATGCAGAAATATTAAATAATTTTTCTTCTTCATTAAAAGGAATTGAATTATTATCAGTTAATCTTAATAAAAAAGGAAGTTTATAATTATAACTTAAATTTAAATTTGGATTATATTCAGTTGATTTTGTTATTATAAAATCTTTTCTTGTTATCATTCTATTTAAAAAATAAAGAGAAAACAATATGGAAATAAATAAAGAAATTAAACTTATTATTCCTCCAAAAAAAGTTTTATATCCTGTTTCTCCTTTTCTATTTAAAGTCAATGATACTTTATGTGATAGAAAATCACACTTTTTTATTATAGCCTTCATTATTTTTTTAAATTATATTTATAAAATATAATTCTGTTAAATTATATAAATAATTTGTATAAATTCCAAAAATTAATAATTTTTACAAAATATTACTTCATTTTTTACTAAAGGTTTATTTTAAAAAAAAATTAAAAATTTTATATATAGTTAAAATCGATATTTTAGTTAAATCTTATTTGATTTATAATGGTAAATTTAAATAATCAAAAAATGTCCATAAGTGACACTAAAAGAAGAATTATCATTTATTTTTTATCTTAATATCAATATTTATTATTCTATAATTATAAATAAATAATATATTTAATTTATATATATTTTTGAAAAAAATGAGCTAAAAGAATTGTAAAATATACCTCATTAAAATTTTAATTTATTTAAAAATATAAAATAATAAATTTTAATAAATTATATATATAATTACAATAATTATTTTAGAAGTAATTAATTCAATAAATTATCTAATATTGAAATCAAGAAAAATTTAAATATTTTTGATTGATTTATATTAAATCTATAAATAATCATCAAGAAGGGAATATAGTAATAATGACATTTAAATAAAAATATATAGACAAAAATTATAATTCAAATTTCTTGAACAATAATTAATTTAATAAAATCTAAACTAAACAATTAAAAAATTTTATTTTCTAAGAACATTTTTTGGAAACTGTCCTTGGTAATTTCCAGCAGGATAATAATTAGCAACAACATAACATCTAGATTTATCTTTAGTACTAGCAACTCCAAATCCCACTTCTTTAGTATTTTTCCAAACAACTTGAGTAAAATGTCCAGTTTCCATAGAAAAACCAGGTCTATTATAATTATATTTTAAAACTTCATTATACCAAAGTTTAGTAGCATCAACAATGGAATCAGCATCACATTTACTTCCTCCTGAATAATATAAATTTTCACCCATATAATCTCCATGAAATTTATTTTTTGAATGCTCAAATATTTTCTTTGATGCTAAATAATCTGCATATTTTTGAGCTATTGATGTTAATTCTTTATTTATTTTCAATGGCCCTACATGATGCTCTTTCCTATATTTATTATGTAATTGTAATCCTTTAGTTCCATCTACTGCTAATTTTCTTAAATTTAAATCTGATTTTGTACTCTTTAAAGTTGTATATCCTATTAGGAATATTGAACATATTGTTATAAGGGTTATAATAATTGTTGAGAATTTAGACATTTTTTTTATAAATTTTATTTTTTTTTTTTAGATTTTTAATATCATTTTATTCATATGTTGTAAAAATTTAAATTTTTTTTGGTTTAATTTATTTTTTCTTTCTATTTATTTTGTTATTTTATATTCAATATTTTTGATTAATGGGGATTGGGGATTGGGGATTGGGGATTGGGGATTGGG
>JAEEGK010009523.1_pt1 | contig 22660 bp, 10 predicted proteins | sample 8958771 | NCBI WGS metagenome assembly JAEEGK01 (sample SAMN16246547, study PRJNA631951) | gut metagenome | biome: gut microbiome; feature: rumen; material: SC-attached | host: Bos | place: Iran: Karaj | collected 2018-10 | reverse complement strand
ATCCATTTCAGCTTTTAAAGCAGAAGTTAAAGAAACATATAATAAATGAATAAAAAAAATAATAAAAGTACTGATAAAAAAAATTATATTAAAATTTACCATAACATTATCAATTTGCTTTTGATTAGCAAAATCTTTTAAAATTTTAATATATAATAACATACCTTAAATATTTCTTTAATGCTACTGTTAATGTCTAAATTAAAATATAAATGACTAATACTCATATAATTTTATAGAAATTTCATTTTAGAAAATTGAATTGAATAAATATTTGTTAAATTATAATAAGTTAATTTAATTATAGTATTTATGAAATTCTTTTAATCTTTCAATTTTATTTATTTTACATTCAATTAAATATTATTATTTATTAAATCCTTATTTTCTTCTTTTAAATATTTCATTAATAATTTTTTCAGTTATTTGATTTTAAAATAAAAAAAGAATGACCAAGTGATACAAAAGATTATTTCTATAAAAGAAGTATCTATTAATTGTTTTCAAATATTGCATATTGGGAAAGAATAAAAATATTTTTTTGAAACTTGAAATTTGTCTTTTTTTAAAGAAAAATATTCAATAAAAAATTAATTCTGATAATATAATAAATTTATTCTTTTTAATTGTTTAATTCTTTTTGAAGAAAAAATATTAAAGAAAATGAGGAAAATTCTTTCTTTTATTCAATAAATCATATAAAATTTCATTTAATTAAAACCTAAATTTATATTTTTTTAAATTATAAAAAATATAATTAAAGGAAATTTAAAATATTAATAAAAATTAATAAAAAAAAAATATAAATAATTCAAATAATTTCGTAATTATCTTTTCAAATTATTTTTAATCATTTTTTTTCTTCAATTTATTTTATATATTTTATCTATTTAATTAATTAAACAATAAATAAATGAAGAAAATAAAATTAATTAAAATATTTTTTTAAGATATGATAAATTTATTAATTTATAAAACCCTGATTAATATATTTTCTAAAAATATAAATTTAAACAAATTTAATCATTAAATTCTATATTTCAATACTTTTTAAATAGCAAAAAATATAATTTAGAAAGAATTATCTTTTCCAGAATTTCAACTAAATATTAATTATTACATTTATAATATAAAAATTAAAAAAATAATCTCTATTCAAATAAAAAATGTCAGATTTAATATCATCAACTCAAAACAATAATCCTCATAAAGAGGAAGAAAATGTAATAATATTTATATAAAAATTATTCTTAAGGAAGAGGAAGATGATAATTGGATTTATTATAGTGATGAAGATAATGAATATGAAGAAAATGAAGAAATAAAAAAAAAGAATGAAATTGAAGTCAAAGAAGAAGAAAAAAAAGAAGAAGACAATTCCTTAAAAGAAACTTTAGAAAATAATATTCAAAAAGAAAATTATAAAAATGAAAATTATCAAAATGAAAATTCTTTTAGAAATAAAAATAATTATTCGACAAAAAATCGAAGACATTTTAATAATAAATTTTATAATAAAAACTATTCTCAAAATTATTATTATCAAAATTATAAAAATGACTCTTATCAAAATAAAAATTATAAGAATACTTCAGGAAAATTTTTCGAAAATGATAAAAGCCAAAAATACTATGATAAATATAATATAAAAAATCCAAGATATGATTATTTTTATCAAAGCAGTTATAATGATTTAAATGATGATTATAAAACAGTTTCATATAAATTTAAAAGTCTTAAAAGTGAAAGTGATATTCCGAAAAAAAATTATTTTGACAATGAAAGTACTTTTAATAATAAAAAAGATTATTATAAGCCTGAACAATTTAAATACAGTAAATCTAATGATTTAAGTGTTACTATTGATAGAAATTTAAATAAAAATAAGGATTCAGTTGTTAATACATTTAATCAAATTTCTGAACAAATTTATTATGAAAATAAATATAAAAGCGAAAGAAAAAAAAGTTTTAATTATCAAAAAAAAAGTAAAAGTAATAATAATATAAATTATGATATTTATTCAAATGAAGATTTAGGAAAAAAATATTATCAACATAGGAAAAATTCATATAATCGAAAGTCATTTAATAAATATTATAATTATAATCAGAATAATAATTATATTTCTTATAATACTCAATATATAAATGATGATGATATAATTAATAAATTCACAAGTAAAGATGAAAATTATAATGAAAAAGATTATAAAAATATTTCAAATGTAGAAAAAAAAGAGAATAAACAATTTACAAAAGAATACAAAAAAAAGCCAAAAGACGATAAAAAAGAATCAAAAAAAAAAATATTAGAAGATAAAAAAGAAAAAAATCCAGTTAAAAAACAAGATACTTTACATGAAAAAGTAACAACGAATTTTAACTCTGATGCTAAAAATTTAAAAGATTTATTAGGATAATTTAATTAATCTTAATTTTAATTTAGATTAAATTTTTTAAAATTTTTTTGATATAATATAAAATGGATGATAAATATAATTCACCAAACACAAAACAAATAATAGAAAAAACATCTTTAAATATTTCAAATAATTTTATTTTAAATTATCTTTTGATAATATTTAATTCATTATGTAATGAAGATAAAGTCATTAATCAAATAACTTTTTTTCATTATATGAAATTACCTTTTTTTATAACAAAAAAAATATTTTTTTCATTTTCAGAAAATGACTTATTATACGAACATTCATTTTTCAAATTAATGAGTGGATTATATTTAGGAAATTTTTTAGAAAGAATAACAACTATTTTTTTAATCTTAGATTTTGATCATGATAAAATTATTAGAATTGAAGATGTTAAATTAATACTTTATTTATTTCAATTAATAAATAAAGATTATAAAAATGAAACAGATTTATTATCAATAGATAATTTAATTAATAATTTTTTTACAAGTAAAAAAACTCTTTCATTTAAAGAATATTTAGAAATAATAAAAAATAATAATAGTGATATAATATTTATTTTAATAATTTTATTTCATAAATATATTCCTTTTAAAGAAGAAGAAATTATTCTTTTTAATGATTGTCAACATCAAAAAGAATTAAATAAAAATTTAATACAATTAAATCCAGAAAAAGAAGAATTAAATCCTATTATTCCTCCTTCAAAAGAAGTTTTTATTTATTGTGAAAATGTTTTAAAAGTTTCAGGTTTAATTTATAAAGAAGAACAACTTTCAGATGATGAAAACTTAGAAGAATTAAATGATTTTGAGAATGATTGGAAAAAAATAAAAGATTCTATTAAAGAAAATGATAATAATTCAGGTTTTAGATTTAATAAAACTATTTCTACTATACATTTAAATATTTATGATAAATTTAATAAATTTGAAAAAAATGATTTAACACTAATTAAAGCAATTACTAAAAGTTCTAAACATCTTAAGAAAGTTTATAAAGAACATATTTCTAATTACTTTGGTCATTGTAATATTTATTCAGATGAAAATTCAGATGAACATTTTAAAAACGATGTTTATTATGTTGGAGATAGTATTTTTCTTTTTAAAATTTTCGGAAATGGAAAAAGGAATTTTAAAGTTTTAAATAAATTAATTTTATTAAAAAAAGTATTGTATTTAGATAAAGATAATAACTCAATAATATTGCAATATATTATAAAAGAAAATCCAGAATATTTAGAAATCAAAGTATCAGATGAAGAAAAATTAAATGAATTGTATAATTTATTATTAAAACATACTAATTATAGGAGAATAGATTCATTTTATTCTCCTCATAACACCATAGCCAAAGGAACTTATGGTGAATTAATATTATCAAAAAAAATAGAAAACGATGAAATTTATGCTGTTAAAATAATTACAAAAAATTATTCTCTTTCTTTAGAAGATCAAAGTCCTTTTCATTGGGAAATGGATATTTCTCAATTATTAACTCATATATACGATGATAATATTATTAAAATTTATGAAACTTTTGAATCTGTAGATCACTGTTATATAGTAATGGAAATTTTAAAAGGTGATTTATATAATATTTTACGTGAAATAGAAATAAATGATAAAAATAAATTATTAATAATAATGCAAATCTCACAAGGAATTTATACTCTAAGAAAATTTGGAATTATTCATAGAGATTTAAAATTGGAAAATATAGGAATAATTGATAAAAATACAATAAAAATTAAATTATTTGATTTTGGATTATCTAAAATTATAGGGAATTATGAAAAAACAAATGAATCTTATGGTTCTTTTTTTTATTGTCCTCCTGAAGTTTTAAATAATCAAAGTTATGATTTTAAAGTAGATATTTGGCCTTTTGGAATTATAATTTATTATTTATTATTTCATAAATTTCCATTTGAAACTTCAAATAATAATAATCAAACACAGGATGAAAGAATTAAAATTTTTATTCAAAAAGTAAGTCATGTTGGTCATATTCATATTGATGAAAAAAGTGCAAAAAATAAACAACAAAAAATTATGTTTGAATTATTAAAAAGAACTATTGTTAAAGAACCAGAGAAAAGAAGTACTATTAATGAGATTATTCATCTTTTAAAATCTTCTTAATTATTTTATAAATAAATAAAATAATAAGATTATAATGAGTTTAAATAATTATTAATGCTACTAAAGAATTTTATAAATGTAAAAATATAAAAAATTAATGTTATGTAAATTTTAATTATTAAATTAATTAAATTAATTTAAAAATTTAAGATGAAATTTATATTCTTATACCAAATCTAATATTTTGAAGTGGGAGCTTTCTGTTAAATAAAATTCTAATAATAGTTATTTTATTATGTCTTTCTTTGATAAACATGAATTATAAATAAATACATTTATAAACATGGACAAATTTTAGTAAATTTATTTAAAAAATTTGACTAAATTTATGAAGAGTTGATTGTGAAGAAAAAATTTCATAATTGAAAGAATTTATTTATCATTTAATTTCAATGAAATTTCTTTGTTATTAAAAATGAAAAATATTATTAATAGTAATATTGAATTTAAGTGAAATTAGTATTCTCTTGGAATTTATTATACTCATATAATTTGTCTTTTTATTTTAATGAAATTTCTTTGTTATAAAAAAAGAAAAATAAGTAATCTCTTGGAATTTATAATACTCATATTTTATTATTAATTTTTTGTCTCTAGAAATTTAGATGTTGGATTTATAAGGTGTTTTAATTTAAATAAGATTTTATTTTAGGTTTTAGTCTTTTAATTAATATTTTAATAATAAAAAAAAAAATAAAAATGAGATAGAAAATTTATTATTGAATTTCTTTTTATAAAAGAAATAAACAAAACATCACTAAAAGAAGTATTGAAAATAAACTAAAAAATTTAAAATAATTTATTATAATTATAATAAGATGAATCTTAAAAAAAACTAAAAATTATAATAAAGAAATAAGAAGTTATTAATAATTTTATTAAATATATATAAAAAAATGTAATATCACAAATATCATATTATTTGAATTATAATTAACTATTAAAATTACTTTCTATCCAATTCACAACTTCCGGAGTAGAATAAATAACTGAAATTGGAATAATTCTTAAAATAGACCTGGCAACAGATAATAAATAAACAATTTTTTGTAAGAAAATCATCCAAATATAAGCAGAATATATTACAACTTGAATTATAACTAAAATATAAATAATAATTGCAGTATTTCTCTTAGAATCTAATTTCTTTTTTTGATTATGTAAAGTAGCAGATGCTATATTATCAATAAAAGAAACTAAATAATTATAATATAAATATTCACAATCTTTGATTTCTTGTGAAGAATATAATTCTTTAGTATCATATTTTTCATCTAAAATAATATAAAATTCCATTAATTGTAAAAGATCTTCTACTTTACTTTCAATAGAATTAAAAATAGAATTTGTATTATTAACAGTTTGAACAACAGTATCATTTAAACATAAATTATATTTAGTACTTTCATTTACTTTTTCAAAAGCTGCGTCACAAATATTAATTTGCATATTATTATATAAATTTAAAATTTCGTCAAATTTTGCAATTTTTGTAACAACTACTTGTAATGAATAATCAGAATTTTGAGTTATTTTTTTTATTTCTTTTTCAGTATTATAATAAGTTAAAGTATATTTTAAATCTAATAAAGATGTTGAAGCTGATAATACTAATTCATATAAAAATGTTTGAATATCTATTATTTCATTAGTTGATGTTATAATACTTTTAGTAATTAATAAATTAGAGACAATAAATTGAATACATATAATTGTTAAAAAGACAGGTTGTAAATAACTCCAAGTAAATAATTGTAAAGATTGTTTTTTTGTTAAGTCACTTACTAATAAATTATTTTTTTGATTTTGTTCTTCATTATATAATCTTAGATTAGGATCATTATTTGATGTTTTTAATTGTGCTCCTGAGTTACTTGAATGTGAATTTTCTTCATCTTTTTCAAATATTGTTTTTGTATCAAAATAATGAGAATTTTCAGTGAAATTTATATCAATAAATTTCTTTAATATTACATTAAAATTTTCAATTTTTTTAATTGTTTCTTCTATTTTTTCAATTTTTATTTTTGAAACTTTTTCAAATCCTTCATCAATATTTTTATTTGTTTTATATAAAGTAAAAGTATATAAAATAACAAAAAAACCAATTGAAGTTCCATAAGCTATAATAGCATTTTTTATATTGTCCATTGAATTATTATTAAATTCTTGTAAAATTTTTGGTAATTCTTTTATTTTTTCAAGATTATTAGGTAAAAATTTTCTAAAGACATTATTAACACACATTGTAATTTGATATTTAATATTATTTAATGATGTATAGTCCATATCATTTTCATCATTAAGTAATAATGAAATATAATTATCTTCTTTTAATAAACTATTAGCATTTGAAACAATTTGAAATAAAGAAAAAGGATAAGGCTCAGTTGATTTAAACGATTGATAATAATTTAAAATCTCTTCTTGTTCCCATAATAAATCTCTGCTTTCTTCTGTAAACGTTGCAATAGCTTTTTCAACTAAAGAAAAATTAGAAGCAATATATTCAACCCAAACAACAGATAAATTTTGAAGAGTATAAACATATTCTGTTAAATTATCAAGATAATAATTATATGAAAAGTTATATTTAGTTCTATTACTTTTTATAGTAAAAATAGTATCAAAAGAAATTAAAGAAGATAAAAGAAAAGTAATCCAATTTGTAGTTTGATATAATTTATTATTTATATTAGTTACTTCAGATAAATTATTACATAAACTATCAAAATAATTAATAATAATAACAAGTAAAATAATTGAAATTGCTATAATTATAATTAATATAATACTATAATATTTCAACATATAAAAACTAGAAACATTCTTTAAAGCATTATTCCTAATTTCTTCAATTCTATTTTTTTTAGATAAATCTTCATTGTATGAACTTCCAGAAGTTTGAGATGAATTTTCATCTTCCATTAAAGTTTCTTGCTTTGTATTACCATGAACAACAGAATTTCTTAATATTTCTTCTTTACATTTAATTAATATTCCTTTAAAGATTGAATCTTCATTTGATAATTTTAAAAATTCTTTATATAAAGCTACTAAGCCTCTTCTGTCTTCTGGAAATATTGAATATACTTTATATAAACTTGCAGTTTTTTGTTTTTTGTCAAATTTAATTTCACTTTTTTCATCATTTGAATTTAAATTATTTAATAATTCTTCTTCTTCATAATCATCATCATTAAATTCGTCTGATTCTTTATTTTCTTGAACTTTAATACAATATGATATTTCTTTTTTTCCATAATGTAATTTTTCAAAAACTAAATTAAATTTATTTTCTGATGTTTTTTCTTTTTCATTATAACTTTTATCAATATATTCTTTTAATTCTTTATATTCTCCTTTTAAAAATAATATTATATAAGAATTTAATCTACCAATAAATTGTATTTCTTCCTCATTTTTTATTTTTTCATTTTTTGAAGAATTTATTATATCTTTCTTTTTAAATTCACTTTCTTTATTTTTATTATTATTTAATAGATTATTACTATATCTATTATTAATATTACTAAAATTGCTTAAATTATTTTTACTATTACCACTAACATTATTCTCTTGAGCTAAATAAGAAACTTTTCTCCTAAGACTTTTATTAATAGCAATTTTTTCTTCTTCTTCAAAGTTTGAATCTAATGAATCATTATCATTACCTTCTTCTAAAATATTATCTAAACCTAAATCACTTTCTTCTTTATCATTTTCATTATTTTTTAAATAATTTCTATAATTTAATATAAAATCAGGTATTCTAATTTCACATTCTAATTCAATATTTTCATTAGTATCTAACAATTGATGTGGTGGAGGTAAATTTGAAAAATCATCTATTATTAAAGTTTTATCAACAGATTTTCCACGAAAATTTTGCCAATAAAAAAAAGAAGTTTTATAACCTTTAGAAGTCGGAGACTCTGGATTTGGAGTTGGTGTTGGAGTTGAATTATAATTTCCATTTAAATTAGTTTGATTTTGATCTAAACTAAATCCACTATCCATTATATTACCATTTGGAGTATATGATTCATTATTTTTTGAATCATCTTGTAAATCATAAAATTTAAGATCTTTATTTAAAATACTTTGAGTTTTTTTAATGTCTCCATTTTTTTTTGAATTTTGATTTGTTGAAGAAGATTGTAGTTTTTTCTTTTTTTTTATACTCATATTTTTATATAATCCTATAAATTGTTGACAAATGGAATAAAAGGGAATATTAAATTTGGAAAATAATTGTTTATTATCTATATTGAATTTATACATTAAACGAGATGATAATCCTTGAATATAAAAACAATTATCTAATAAAATTAAATCTTCATTCTTATCTTTTGTTATCATTGTAACAAATGAAACTATATTATTTAACACTGGAAACATATTTAACATTATCTTTACAAGAAATACATTATTATCTTTATCTTTACCAAAACTTTTTATTCTTTTAGTTCCTAATATCCTTTTTTCTCCTAAATCAAAATAATCTGTTATAAAAGTGGAATGAACTTTTGCTAAATTTTTTGGCATTAAAATATTAATGAATTTTCCTTTTAATTCTTCTTGACTATAACCAAATAAATTTGAGATAATTTTATTTGAATTTATTATCATTCCTTCTTTACCTTTATCTCCACTGCCAATTACTATTCCTGTTTCTTTTCCAAATAAAATATTATAATAATTAACTTTTATTAAATCAACTGTTTGTCTATCATATTTTCTTTTTAAAACTTCTAAATTTCTTTTAACTAAATAATCATTATTTATTATATCTATATAAGATAAATATAATTCAAAAATTTCATTTGCTCTATTATAAATACTAAACAACTCATTAAATATTTTTGTTATTTTTAATTTAGTTTCTCTTATTTTTTCAGTTAATAAAAAAAATTCATTATAATTTATTGAATTTACATTATTTTTTAAGTTACTCCAAAAAGTTAATGAATAATTAACATCATTTGTAATTTCTTGAATAAATACTTTTGATAATGAATCATATTTAAAATATAAAGTTGGATCTAATTCACCTAAATTAAAAACCGGTTTATTTTTGGCTTTTAAATTTTGAGAAAGATGACTTCTTATCATAAATCTTAATCTCATAAAAGAAAAAAATTCCATTTGTGTTAAATTCATTTTTTTAACTTGTTCATAAGTAAAAATACTTAAACAAACATTTCCTATAATTTTTAAATAATATAAAGATAAGTTCATAAGCATATCAGGAAAAAATTCATTTTGTTCAAGCCAATAATTTAATAATGAAACAACAAAAGAATTTAAAAAAATTTTATCTCTAACTGAAGGCTCTTTATTGATTGACCATTCTCCTGTTTTAGGAAGATAAAGTTTTGTTTTTAACTTTGACATACATGTTGGATTTGGACATTCAATTTTATGAATTTCTAAAACTCCTATTAATAGAGTTTTTCTTTCATCATCTTCGTCAAAAGTGTTTATTTGTCTAATTATTTCTTTAATAAAATACAAAGCATGATATTTATTTTTTATTTTGTTAAAAGGAGTTTTATACATCAAATTATAATCAATATTACTTGATGAGTCATAAATGTAAATAGAAACTAAAATACATGAAACAACATATATTAAACCTATATTATTGATTGGGAAAATATAAAAAATTAAAAAAAGAAAAGATACCCAAACATATAAAGCATGATAAACTCCAATAATTAAAAAAATAGATTTTTCAAAATATAAATGTAAATAAAAGTAATATTTATAAAAAAAAATAGAAGTCACTAAATTATAAATCAAGAAAAAATATTTTGAAAATCCTTGTTGGTTTAAAAATAAAGAGTATAAAAAACAATGAAATATCATAAAAATATCATAATGACTATCAACTTTAGCAAAAAATGATCTTGACAAATAAAAAGAATCAATAGTAAAAGTTTGACAAGCAATATTTATTATAATAACATAAATAAAAGAAATTAATAAAGAAATAGAAAAAAAAGGATCTGCTGTAAAAGAACATTTATCTTCTAAAATTATAAGATTTTTATTTCCTTTAATACAAAAATGTGCCATTCCCAAATCTAACATCATATTATATAAAACATACATATACAATTTTATAAAAGGATTACATATTTTAGCTTTAATATCATAAAAAGATTGTTTTGTGACAAAAAAAACAACAATTCCAAAATAAATTAAACAAACTAAGATAAATGTTATTAAAAAATAACATGCCATTTTATAACTTTTTAAATCATTTGTGAATAAATTTTTAAGTCTTAATCCTTTTTCTAAATTTGACAAAAATTTATCTATTGGATTTGATTTATCTAATATTCCTAATTGAGGAGAAAAATAACCGGAAATTAATTGAAAATAATAACAAGTTAAAAAAGCTAAAGCTTCTATTTTGGAATTTCCTTGATTAGAAACTAAAATATGAGACATGATCATATATTTTTTAAAAAATGAAATTTCATCTTTTTCATAAAGTAAAAATTCATTATCTACCATTTTTTATTGTTAACTTTATATAAATAAATTTGATAATTTTTTATAATTTGAAAATAGAATGAATTCATCAAGAAGAAATAGAATAAGAATGAGTGTAAAATAAATCTTTACAATTGTTAATTAGGTTGTAAGTGGAAAAATAAGTAATATGTTTTTTGAATCACAACAAGGAGATAATATTGAAACTTTATTAGAGAAATATTATTCAAATGATTCATTATACATATTTAAAAAAGATAATAAATTTAGATTAAAATTAATTAAAATAATAGAAAATCAAATTTTTAAAAATTCATTGTATATTTTAATTATTATCTCTTCATTATTATCATTTGGAATTACATTTAAAGAAAGAAAATGTGATTATTATAAAATGAATAATTTAAATTTCGAAGATTGTTTAACAGAATATAAAAAATCAATAGATAGAGATAATATAATATCAAAAATTTTTTATATCTTTAACATAATATTTACTATAGAAATGATAATGAAAATTTTAGCCAAAGGTTTCTTATTCCATAAATACGCTTACTTAAGAAATGGATGGAATATAATTGATTTTATTATCTGCATATATCAATGGTTAAAAATTAAACACAAAGACTGGGGAAATTTATTTGTATTTCGTTGTGTTAAAATTTTATCAGTTGTAAAAGACATTTCAATATTTAGTGGACTTAGAAAATTAATAAATTCAATAATAATTGCTTTACCTACTTTAGGCAAAGTCATTTTATTTTTAGCTTTTATGGTTTTATTATTTGGAATATTAGGTATTCAATTATTTAACGGAGTTTCATATAATAGATGTAGAGAATATCCTATTAAAATAAATGATAATTATAATAATACAGGAATTCCTTATTATCAAAGCATTCCTGTAAGTGAAAGAATTTGTTCTCCTGAAAATTATTCTGGGACTTTTCAATGTCCTGAGAATTCATATTGCGTTAATTTTTATGATATGATAGAATTTTTTAACTTAGGAAATTTAACTATGAAATCTTTTCAAAAAGATGATGAAAGTTTAAAAACAAATATTTGGTTATATTTTGGTTTATTAAATTTTGATAATATCTTAGATAGTTTAATTAATGCTTTTTCAATGATGACTCTTCAAAATTGGAGTAAAGACTTAACAAAATTATTAGATGGATGTTCTAAAGCTTCAACTATTTTATATTTTATTGCCATTGTTATTATTGGAGGTTTTTTTATTATTAAATTAATATTATCTGCTCAAAATGATGCAATGAAAAAAGTAATTAATGAAGAAATTGATTTAAAATTAATATTGAATGAACAGAAAAAAAAAACTGATATTTTTTTCTTTAATAAAGATGATAAATTTGATCTTTTTAGTAAAGGGAAAAAAGAGAGTTATAGAGAATTTTCTTCTTTTGCAAGTAGTAATCTTGGTTTAATTTCTCCAAGGAAACATAAAATTAATTTCATTGATGATGTAAAATCAAAATCAAAAAAAAACGAATCTAAATTTATAAATTTAATTCCTTGTTCTTCTAATTTAAAAAGTAATCATGAAGAGATTATTGATAATGGTAATAGTTCAAATCATTTAAAATCTTATATAAGTATTATTAATAATAACAATAATAATTTAGCAGTTGCTACTCATTATAAAAACATTAAAAAAATAATGGGTAAAAAATCTAATTTGACAAATAATAATGATAATCATAGTAATATTAATTATAATAATAAAACAAATAATTTTATAGATATTTTAAAGAAAAATGAAAATCAATCAATGATGAAAAGTCTTAATGAATCAATGGAAAATATGTCTTCTCAAAAATTATTAAATAAAGTAAAAAATAAATTGGCAAGTAAAATTAAATATATGGTTTTAGATGAATATAGTGATACACCACAATATATAATTTTCAATTCTTTTATTTATTTTATTATTACATTAAATATTGTTTTCATGTGTTTATTAAAACATCCAATGAGTACTGAATTAGTAAATACAATAAATATTATTAATTTAATTTGTACTGCAATTTTTATCTTAGAAATAATTTTTAAATTAATTGTTTTAGGATTTAAAAATTGGTTTAAAAATAAAATAAATGTCATTGATTTAATAATTGCATTTTTAGGTTTATTTGAAATTATATATGTTAAAATAAGTAAAGATGAAACAGATGATGCCAATGCATCTTTAAGTTCTTTAAGAGCAATTAGATATATAAAATTATTAAAATATACTAGAAAAGGTGGTTTTTATAAAAAATTTATTCAATTTTTTATAATATCTTTAAGAGATTTATTTTTTTATTGCATCCTTTTAATTTTTTTTATTTTAATTTTCGCTATTGCAGGAATTGAATTATTTGCAAATTCAATTTATATTTATGATAAAAAAGATGAGTATAATTATATTTATCCTAATGTTATGGCGCCAAGAGAAAATTTTAATAATATTCAAAATTCTTTAGTTACTGTTTTTATTATTTTTGTTGGTGATAATTGGCCTGAAACTTTATATGAATATTCTAAAATTTATAACACAAGTTCTAAAATTTATTTTCTAGGAACTATCATCTTTGGTAATATAATGTTATTAAATTTATTTTTGTCAATTTTAATGAGAAATTATCAAAAAAGTAATGATGAAATTATTTTATTTGACAAAGAAGAAAATAAAAAAGATGAATTGCAAAATTTAGATTCTTCAATGAATCAATTAGAAAATGAAATAAAAGGCTTTTGGTCAAAATTTTATAATATGATAAAGAAGTTTTTAGATTGTTGTATTAAAGAAGAAGAAATTATAGTAAAAAAATCAACAAGTAAAAGAAAAGGAATAATAGGAATAGGAGTTAATTTCGGAGAAAATTTTACAAAAAAAGTAGAAAATATGAAAGATATAATTAAAATAGAAAGAAAAAGTTTAATGTTATTTTCACCTACAAATAAATTAAGATTATTTTGTTCAAAGATCATTCAAGGAAATAAATGGTTTAAGTTTTTTATTTTAGGAAATATAGTAATAAGTTTAATTATAATGGCATTAGATTCTCCAAATGAACAAAATATGAATACAAAAAAATTAATATTATCAATTGATACAGTAACAACATTTATTTTTTTATTAGAAGCAATATTTAAATCAATATCATTTGGTTTTTTATTCAATGGAGAAACATCTTATTTAAGACATGAATATAACTTTATAGATTTTTCTTCTTTAGTCTTATCAATCATTTACTTAGTTTTTGCAAGTAAATCAACATTAAATAAAAATTCCTTAGAAGAAATTGGAACAAGAATTGAAATATTAAGAGTAATTAAATTACTTCGTTTAGTACGTATATCAAAATTAATAGAATTAAGTAAAAGACTTCAAGCAACATTAAGAGCATTATTCGAAAGTTTAATTCAAGTATTAAAATTAATTCTAATAGAATCTTTAATAATTTTAATCTTTGATATTATAGGAGTAAATTATTTCAGAGGAAGATTTTCAAGATGTGAATTTACAAATATTCCTAATGAATATATGAAAAAAGTAATAACTAAATATGATTGTATGGATTATGGAGGTGATTGGATTACTCCTTATCCAAATTTAGATAATGTTAAAAGTGGATTTATTTTATTTTTTGAAATGATGACAACTGAAGGATGGGTTAAATACATGTATATTGCTATGGATGCTAGTAAAATTGATTATCAACCTGTAAGAGATAAAAGTTTTAGATGGGCGCTTTTTTTTGTTTTATATATGGTTTTTTCTTTTTTTTTTGTTTATAATATTGCTATTGTAATCCTAAGTGATAATTATAATAAAGAAAAAGAAAAAATTGAAAATAATCATTTTAAAATTCCTATTCAAAATGAGTTTTATAAAATTTTTCAAAAATTATATAAAGTTGATATTCCAAAAAAAAGGTTAAGAGGAGATAAAATTACTAAAATTTTAATAAATATTTTAGATAGTATTTATTTTGAAGTTGTTATTATTGTATGTATAATTGCTAATTTATTTATTTTAATGATGAATTATCCAGGACAAAGTAAAATATCAAAGAATTTTTTTTCAAGTTTAAATAAGATAATTAGTTATATATTTATTTTAGAAGTAGTTTTAAAAATATATGTTTATAGACTTAGTTACTTTAAAAATGGATGGAATATAATAGATTTTATTGTAGTATGTGAATTCATTATTGCCTTATCTTTATAAAAGTATATTTCTTTTTTAAGAGATGAATTAGAAAATGTCATATTCAAAATATTAAGAGTAGGTCGTGTTTTAAAGCTATTAAGAAGTATAAACAGTTTACGTAAAATATTAATTTTATTCTACTTTTCCTTTTAATATTCCATATATTTTATCACTATAATCTCCATAACGAAAAATATATTTTCCTTTATTAAATTTTTTATATTTTATAAAAAAAGAAATTTTTCTTATATCTTCTTTATTTAAATTAAAATATTCCATATATTGTTTTATTCCTTTAAATTTAAGTAATGATAAATATAATAAAGTAATATTTCTTTTATTTTTTATTTGAGAATCAAAAAAAAAAATTGGTTCATTTAATTTTTTTTCTTTATTTATTTTATAAATTTCTTTTGAACTTTCTTCAATTATTATATTTATATAATTATAAGTTCCATTATCAAATTTATTTAATATTTCTTTTTCTTCTATTTCTCTTAATTTTATTAAGAAAAAAAAACCAAGTAATTTAACAGCTTTATTTTTTTTCCATTTTTCCATTTTAAAACAATATTAAATAATAAAAATAAATACAAAATAAAAAAATTAAGTTTTTAAAATTCATTTATGTATAGTATATATAAAATTGATTAATATATTTTTACATACCTTTTACAAAAATTAATCCAAATTATCTTTTTAAAACATTAATTAATTAAAACTCAATTAAAAATAATATATACCATCTATAATGTTTTGTACAAGAGTATTGTTATTAAAATGAGAAATTTCATTACATTGATTAATTTTTATATATTCAACATTAGTTTTTTTTCTTTTAAAAAATTTAATTAAAATTTTATCATCTTTTATTAAATAATTAAATGTTCTATTTGTTTTTCCTATTTCTTTCAATTCATTATATTGTAAATAATCAATTATTCTTAACCAATTTTTTTTTGAAATTTTATTTGCAAATTGATTAAAATTTATATTTGTATTATTAGTTTCCATTGAAGTATTAGTTCTTTTTTTTGGAATAATGATATTACTTTCTATATTTATTTTATTTGCTTTTTTTAATCCACAACCCATTATTTTTTTCTTTATTATAAATTATAATTATTGAATTTTCTTAATTTTTATAAAAAATTATTTAACAATATATATTAAATATTTTAAAAATTTAAATTGGAGAAGTTTTAATTGTAAAATCAATATTTTCTAATTCATTTGGGTTTTGAATATAAAATTGGAAAAAATATTCTAAATCATTTCCATTTATAATTTTAGTATTTTCATTACTAATTCCAAAAATTAATCCATTTAAATTTTTAATTCCAATTGTAACTTTTAATTTATTTAAATTATTGTTTTTACAACCTAAAGTAATAATAGATTCATTTAATTTACTTCTTAATAAAATAATATCAACATTTTCATTAATATTATTTTTTTTAGCTTCTCCAAAATGTTTTAATAATATTTTATTTACTTTTTCATTTATTCCTGAATTTAATGTTTCTTTCAAATTAACTGTTAAAGGATTATTTGAATGAATAACAATCATAAAATTTCTATATTTATTACAATATAAATCATTATCATAACCTAAATTTTTTAAATAATTTCTCATTAAATTTTCATCTTTTGAAAGAATATCAGAAAAAAATTTAATTAAACCTTTTTCAGAAATTCCTTTTTGATTAAAACTATATTTTTGAATTAAATCATTAACTTCATTTTCATTAACTTTAGAATTATACATTTTTTCAATTAAATTATAAAATTCTTCAAAATTCAAAATATTATTTTGATAAAAATCATATCTTTCAAAAATATCTTTAATAACATTAATGAAAATTTTATTTAACTCTCCATTTTCATTTTTTAAGTAAGTATTTCTCATAGAAAAATTATCATTGATTTTACCAATAAAGCAACCAGAAGTTCTAGGAAAAATAATATAATTTCCAGAAGATAAATTTAATTCCATTTGAATAGAAGGAGTAATAGAAAAATCTATTGTTTGAATATGATTTATTTCATTTGTATTTTTATCATATTTTAATATTGTTAATGATATATCCATTAAAGGCTTTCTTGATTCATTTTGTTTTAATTTATCTTCATCTTGAAATAATGATATTATAATATTTGAATTTTCCTTTAATTCAAATAAATAATAATATTTTGAAATAATGTTTATTCTCTTATTATTATTTATATTTATATTTAAATTATTATTTTCTATTTTATTATTATTATTATCTTTATTATATTCATTTGATAAAATAAAAAGGCCTTTTATTCTATTTTCTTCCCAATTTTTCACATAACAAACATTAATATTTGTAAATTCTTTTATAAAATCTTCAAGAGAAAAAATGATAGTTCCAGGAATTAAAATATTTTTTAAATCAGGAAATTTATTTAAAATTTGATTATGATAATTTTCAATAATTTCTTCTTTTTCTTGTTGAAAAATAACTTTTCTCAAAAGTAAAAATTTAATACTTCCTTTATCAACAATATCTAAAATAGTATAACCAAAATCATTAACAATAAAACTATTATTTAAATTATTATTATTACTATCATCAATATCTTCATTAATTTTTTTAATAGCCATAACTAAATATTTTTTATTAATAACATAATCATAAATTTTATTATAAAATTCATGAATACCATTTCTAATTAATTCTTCAGTTAAAAAATAAAAAGAAGGACAACCAGTTAAATAAAGTAAAAAGTCACATTTTTCAATATACAATAAATCATAATAAGAATCAAAAATTTTAGCTAAGCTTTTTTCTAATAATAAAATATATATTTCATTAGAAGGAGAATGAGTGATCATAGGATTAGATTTAGGAATACAAGGAAATAAATCATCGATACAAATTTTTTTCCATTTCCCATTAATACATAAATTTATAATATAAAAACCATATTTTGAAACATTATTATTATTATTAAATAATTTCCTTATTAAATTTGGTCTTTCAGCAATACAAGAAATTGCACTTGAAAAATTATGATCTGGTAAAATTTCTTGTATAATATCATTTGCTTCTGGATTATCATTTATTATATTATACACATTATTTTTTTCATCATTTAATAAAATAAAATTTTCTGGTCTTCTCCAATCTATTATATAATCTAATATATCTTTTATTTCTGTTCCATCTTTTGAAAATTTTTTAGATATCATTGATAAATCATTTGGAGGAAAATCATAATCTACAAATTTTTCTATTTTATTTTCTGTAAATAATTTCTCTATTTCTTTAATAGAAAAATTTTCCAATTGGTAATTTTTTAAAATTTTACTTTTCTTTAAATTTTGATTTATTTCATTTTTTTCTTTTTTTATAAAAGATTCTTGTAATTTTTTACTTGGAACATTTAATTTTAATTGAAATTTTGGATTTAAAATCCAATCATTAAATAAAGTTATTTTTACAATTTCTTTATTTTCAAAAGGATTAATTATTATTGAAATTTCTGAATTTTTATTATTTTCTATTTTAATATTTTCTGAATTTTCAAAAGATAAATTTAAAGTTATTACACTCATTGTTTTTACTTCAATATTCCAAATATAAGTTGCTATTGCTGAAGGAATTGAAGAAGAAGAAATGTAATTTTTATGTATGAAAATACCAGGAACTAATTCACGAGATTCTGATTCCATTTTTTTTTAAATTTTTAAATTTAATATTAATGTCATTTATTATTTAAAAAGAAATATTCTATTTATCATATATTATCATATTAATTATTATAATTATTATAAAATAATCAAAAGAAACATTTTGATATTCAAAAAAAAATTAAATTCTTATATTAAATATCCTTTAATATAATATATTAAAAGTTTATTCTTTATAAAAATAAATTCATTATTAAATATAAATTGAATTATTTAAATATTTAAAAAAATAATAAGTATTTAAATTTAAATTACCCATATAATTAAAAAATAAAAATTATATATAAATACATTTATTTTGTTATTACATTAAAATAAATGGAATAATTTTTATAAGATTTTTTATAAAGAGTAATATTTTATTATGAGGTAAAATTATTTTTAATAAAACATTTATTTTCTTAAATTCAAAAACTTTTAAAATTATTTTTTATTTGATAAATCTTTTGACTTTTTATAACTTATATAAAACTATTTATATCATATATTTTTTTATCTTTGTTTTTCTTCTTTTTAATAATCATTAAATAATTAATTAATTAAAATTTTGATTTATTTTTTTAAAAAAAGTTAAATTATATTATTTTAAAAATAAATAAAATAAATAAATAAAATAATAATTTAAAAATGGAAGAAAAATTTAAAAAATTTCAGAATTTTGATTGGGTAAAAAGTGAACTTTGGCAAAGTTATTATAGAAATTTATATCCTACTCCTCCTCCTTCAAAATTAGATAAATATAAAAGAAAATTTTATAATTTAAAAATTGATCCTGAATTTGATATCAATTATAAAATAAATCAAGATAAAAATAATAATAATTCAACAAATTATAAAACTAATAATAATTACAATAATTATACTAATTATAATAATAATAATAAACAAAATAAATTTTCTTATATAATAATTATTGAAAGTATGATTTTATTTTTCTTTTTAATTTCAATTGTTTTTAATTCTCATTCATTATTTTTTTGTTTTTTAGCTTATTTAATTCGAACTTATAGAAAATGTGGCATAATAAAATTTAATATGGAATATTTACAAAATATTATAATAAATGAATCTTTTCAAAATTTAATATATATTATTCTATTATTTATAGATAAATTTAATTATTTTTTAATTTTTCCTTCTCTCATTTCTTCTATTATTGATTTGTCAGAAAATTTAAAAATTTTAAATTTCCCTTTTTTCAAAAATTATATTGATTCAATTATAAAAGAAAAAAATAAATTAATTCAAGATAAATCTTATATAGACGTTTTAATTGGATTTTTCTTAATAATAGGAAAATTTTTTAATTTAAATTCTTATTTAATAATAATTTTATATTGGCAATTAATAAGAATAAAATATTCGATTAATCCTTCAATTCAAACTGCTTTTTCAAATATTAATAAATATATAAATAATTTTAAAAACACATCAAATTGTCCTTCAATATTAAAATTAATAATAGATAAAATCCAAATGCTTTTTCAATATTTTAATAAATTAGAAAATAAAGAAAATAAATATTGTAATATATTTTAAATAAAACAAAAAAACAATATAAATATATTAAAAAAAAAATTTAAAAAAAAAAAATATAATTTAACAATTTTCTTCTGTTTTATTATATAATCCAACATAATTTTTTTTTCCTTGATTATCTAATTGTTCTTTCATATTTTTATCACAAGCAATAATTTTTAATTTACTACATATAGTAGTTTTTTTATCATTAGTAATAGTAATAGTTGCATCTTTGCTATAAAAAATCCAAATATCATCACAATTTTTAAAAGAAGTAACTTTAGCTTTAATTGTTGCTTTTTGTTTTTTTATTGTTGATATTTCTTCACATATTGATCTATCAAATATTTCTAATACTTTTGATGACATTTGTTCTGATATTTTCTTTTCTTTCTCTAATTCTTGTAATACTTCCATTAATGTTTTTCCTAATGTTGATTGTCTATATAATGTTAATGACATTTTTTTTATTTTTATCTTTTTGGGTATTTATATTTTTTTCATAGGGTTAATTTTTTTTTTTTGTGATTTTTTTTTTGTGTTTTTTTTTTTGGTTTTTTTTCCTTTTTTTTTTTTTGACTTTTTTATTTTTCATTTTTTTTGGTTTTTTTGATTTTAATGTAATTTTTTTTATTTTTTTTTCTGTTTTATTCTTTCTAATTTCAAGATTTTTGATTTAAGTCATTAAATTATAAAAATAATAAATTGATTTGGATATTTTTTCTCAATTTGATTTTTCTGATTTATTTTCCATTTTTTTTTTTTTTGAATATTTTATTTTTTTTTCTATTTATATTGTTCTGAAAATCAATTATTAATTGATTATTTTTTTCATTTTGATTAAGGATATATATTTTTTCTTTTGGATTGAAATACAAAGAATGAAAAAAATAATGTTTATAAATTTATTTTATATCTAGATTATTTAAATTAATTTCATATATCATTTTTTCATTATTTTTTTTATAAATTAATAATATTAAAAAAATATTAAATTTACAGTTTAAAAAATAAATAATTCTATTAAAGACGTAACATTTTATTCTTTAAATATTATTTAAACCTGATATTTACAATTAGATTTTCTTGAAGAATAAAAACCACTTTGATAAATATTAATAATATTATTTATATTATTAGTATTATTATTAATATTAACTTCTGAATGATTTTTAATTAAAGGCATTCCTTTATTACTGATTTTAATATTTTTAATTGATAAATTTCCTATTTTAATACTTGAACTATTATTTAAACTAGAATTATTATTATTACTATTTTGTGCACTGGATAAAAATTTTTGAATAAAAAAAATTTTATTATTTGAATTATCACTTTGTTTTAAATTATGTTTTTTTTTAAATAGTTTATTTCTTATTCTTTGCATTTGAAATAATTTTAAATTCGGAGAATGAGAATTAGTATTTTCATTATTTGTACTATCTTGTTTATTAATTGATAATATATTTGTACTTATATTTGTATTATTATTTCCTTCTAAATTTATTTCTTTTTGTTCTTCTTCTAATTTTAATTTTAATTTTTGAATCTTTGTTTCTAAAGAAACAATAATTTTTTCTTTTTCATTAATATCTATTTTATAATTTTTTAATTTTTTTTCATTTTCAGAAATATACTTTTTTAAATTTACATTTTCTTTTCTTAAAATAATTATTTCATTTTCTTTTCTATCATTATCTAAAAATTTCCCATCTTCATATTTTAATTTTTCTTTCATTTCTTTATATTCATTTTCAATCAATAATAAATCAGAAATGTTATTGTTTAAAATTTCTTTTTGTGACATATATTTAAAAATTAATTTAGTTAAATTTCTTTCTTTTTCTTCTAATTTTTTTATATAATTTTCTAATTGATTAATTTCATTTTTTTCATATTTTTTTAATTTTACTTTTTTTTTTCTTTTTTTTTTTTTTTTTTTTATTTTTTTTTTTTTTTTTTTTTTTTTTTTTTCATTTTTTTTGGTTTTTTTGATTTTAATGTAATTTTTTTTATTATTTTTTTTGTTTTATTCTTTCTAATTTCAAGATTTTTGATTTAAGTCATTAAATTATAAAAATAATAAATTGATTTGGATATTTTTTCTCAATTTG
>JAEEGK010009514.1_pt1 | contig 22677 bp, 24 predicted proteins | sample 8958771 | NCBI WGS metagenome assembly JAEEGK01 (sample SAMN16246547, study PRJNA631951) | gut metagenome | biome: gut microbiome; feature: rumen; material: SC-attached | host: Bos | place: Iran: Karaj | collected 2018-10 | reverse complement strand
GGATGTCCTCGCTGGGGAATCACTGTCGATGGAGTACCCAGTCAGTGATACGAGGTTCATGGCGAACTCTTTCCTGCTCGTACAGCAGATCAAGGGCCATCCTCGCGTCGTCGCCTATGCAAACGACTAGGCATTCATCTATCTAGTTCGTGAAGGCGAGTCACTTCTTCTACTCTCCATCCTAATGCCCTTTTCCTCAAGAAGATGCGGGAATTCTGCAGAATATGCAGAGTGTCGCTGGATCTGATGCTCTTGGAAAGCTGGCTTTCGGAAGGATTCTCCGAAGCGGCGAACGTATGCATTCCTTTGGCCAGCGTCATCTCCATCTTGTTGTTAGGCCAGATGTCCATGCGGTATCTCTTCGAGTCTATGAATAGGAACAGTCCTTTCCCCTCGTTAGATTGCACGCCTGTCAGCTCGAAGACCACTTTGTAGGGGCCGGCTTTGGACCTTTTCGGCAGGTCTTCTTTCGAGAATATCCCATATCTGTTACAGTCGGCTGCCATTCCGTTCCTTTGACATTCGAAGCAGAGGGGCTCATCGTACATGAGGGACTTCATGAGCCAGGCGTCCGAGGCTTTGGGATCCAGGGATATGACATCATCGATGAGCGACGAGAAGCGATCAGTTTCCTCTGCTTTCAGCGCCAGCAGCGCGAGCTTCAGCTTTCCACGGATCTCGTCTTCGTGGTCTATCTTCATCTTTTTTGAATCGGAGTCGTTGAGGAGCTTCGTGCCGCAATATACGCAGAATCCTTGGCGCATGTTCTCGTCGAGTTCGACATCTCCTCCGCAGTTTGGACATTTCAGCGCTATAAGGGCCATCTTCTCACTCGCATTCAGGACAGGTTTGTACAATAAAAAGAAAGTGGACGAGGGATCTCCACCCTTAAGATCATCTTTTGTCGGCGAAGACGACCTTGCAGTCCTTCGGGAACGCGTCCTTGTCTACGCTCCTGACGGTCTCCGGGATGTTCATGCTCTAGAGGACTTGCATACGACGAATGCCTCTTCGCCTATGTTTTTGCCGGCTTCAGGTATAACTATAGTCTTAATGGAAGGGCAGATGCGAACTCGCCGTTCTCGATCGCGGCCAGCGTATTCGGGAGCCCTACCGAATGTAGAGATTCGTAAACTTTGGATGCCTTGCCTCCGATTTCCTTGACGGAATTAGGAATCACTATAGTCTTAATAGATTCATAGCCTGTGAATGCATCCTCAATGAAGCGGTGACGATCGCCGGGATCTCGAAGGACTATAGTGACTTGCACCCTCTGAAGGCTCCCTTCTAGATTTCGGTGCTAGAATCTTTGGTTCAGTTGCAGGAATAGGTCCGGTCCCATGCTCCAGGCCGCAACCATAAAGGAAAAGGGAGAGACGGCCTCGGCCGCCCCTCGTTTTCGGTATCAGCTGTCGGAGTAGACGATCTCGCAGCCGCTGGGGAAAGCGTCCTTGTTAAGGTCAGTGGAACGGGATACGGTCGCGGTCTTGAGGGATCCGCATCCGGCGAAGGCGTTCTCGTCGACGCTCCTGACGTTCGCAGGGATGTTGACGGACATCAGCGACCTGCACTCCGCGAAGGCGTACTTTCCGATGCTCTGGACGGAGCTCGAGAGCTCGATGTTCTTCAGCGCCGCGCAGCTGGCAAAGGCCTTGTACTCGATGCTGGTGACGGCCTCGTTGAGCTTGACCGCGATGAGGGCCGTGCAGGCCTCGAAGGTCTCCTCCCTGATGGTCGCTATCTTGCTGGGGATCACGATCGAGCTGATGGACCTGCAGTCCATGAACGCGCCCTTCCCGATATAGGTGACGGAGTCGGGCAGAGCCACGTTGATCAGCGCTCCGCATCCGGAGAACGCCCTCTCCCCGATGTCCGTGACGGAGCCGGGAATCTCGATCGCTGTGAGAGATTTGCATTTCTCGAAGGCGCTGGTCCCGATGTTGGTCACGGTCGCGGGCATCTTGTAGGGGTTGATCGGGTCGCTGCTCTTGTTCTCGGGGAACCTGATGAGCTTGGTCTTGCCCTTGTCGAACAGGACGCCGTTCTCAGTGGAGTACACGGGGTTGTCCTCCGCGATGGTTATCGATTCGAGGGAGGGGCACTCGTTGAACGTGGCCGATCCGATGGTCTTCACGGAGGCGGGGATGGCCACGGACGAAAGCACATCGTATCCCTTGAACGCGTTGTTCTCGAGGGCCTCTACCGTTCCGGAGATGTTGAGCGACTTCAGCGCCTTGCATCCGGACAGCTCCTTCAGGATGGCGGGGGTTCCGGGCCCTTCCACTGAAGCCAGGGCTCCGCACCAGTCGAAGGCCCCTCCGCCGAGGTACTCCAGGGTAGCGGGTATCTTCGCGGTCTTGAGCGCCTTGCAGGAGAAGAACGCCTTGCCGCCGATGTTCTTCACCGACTCGGGTATCTCTATGGCGGCCAGGGACTTGCATCCTGCGAAAGCTCCGTCGTCTATCGTGGTGACGGAGTTGGGGATGGTGATGGAGGCCAGCGCGTCGCATCCCTTGAACGCCTCCTTGCCTATGGCGGTGAGGGTCGTGGGGAGCTGGATGTTGGTCAGCGACACGCAGTTTGAGAATGCTCCGGCATCCAGAGTCGTGATGGACTCGGGCAGGGCTATGGATTCCAGGCCTTTGCATCCCTCGAACGCATCCTTTCCGATGACGGTGACGTTGTTGTGCATGTCCACCGCCTTGAGGGAGTCGCAGTCCGCGAACGTCTCGGGCTCGATGGTCTTTATCGGAGTGGGAATCCTGATGGACTTCAAGGACCTGCATCCTTTGAAGGCGCCTTTCTCGATGGTTCCGACGGTATCGGGTATATCTATGGACTCGAGGGATCTGCAGCCCTTGAAAGCTCCTTTTCCTATGGTGAGGACGGATTCCGGGAGCTTCAGAGACGTCAGCGTGGAGCATCCGGAGAAAGCTCCGTCATCTATCCTGACGACGGGGTTGGTGCCGACGATGTCGGGTATCTCCACGGTGCTGGCCTTTCCTTTGTATGCGCTCACGACTGCTAATCCATCGTTGACGCGGCATTCGAGGCCCTCGGGAAGTCCCTCAGCCCCGGATACGCGTTCTCCTTTTCTGAATTTGTCGAAGAACATGTTATCTGGGTTCGGTATCGGCGTGTTAATAAAAAAAGTGTTAGTAGTGTCCTTTCTGAGACAACGCGGCAATCATCTGGTTGCTCTGGCAACATGTGTTGAACTATACATCCAATTCCTTTGCTCTCGAACCTGTGAAACGGTTATCTCGTCCGAGTCCGATATCGGCTCATGATCCTGGAATCCAAGGCTCTCGTCTATCCCATGCCGACTGCGATCGCGGCCGCTTACGACAGCTGCGGGAAGGCCGACGCCTGCCTCCTGGGCTTCGTCGGGATGTGCAGCCACAAGCCGGAGACCGTGATGATAGCCATCAACTCCACGGCCAGGAGGAAGACGCTGAAGAGCATCCTGGAGCGCGGATGCTTCTCGCTCGGATTCCCCTCGAAGGACCAGGTGAAGGAGGCCGACTACCTCGGGATAGAATCCGGTTACATCACGGACAAGCTCGCCGATATCGGGTTCACCGTCACCAAAGGCGAGAGAGCGGACGTTTCGGTCATCGACCAGATCAAGGTCACCCTGGAATGCAAAGTGATAGAGAAGACCGATGTCGGGAGCCATACCCAGCTTTTCGGCGAGATACTGTGCATACATGCCGACGACGACGTCATCGGGGAGGACGGACGGCCGGACATGAAGCTGGCGGACCCTCTGACGTACGATGACTACAATCTCACGTACTACTCGCTCGGAGAGAGGATAGGAAGGGTAGGGGAGTTCGGGAATGCGTTCCGCAAGAAGTGATGGTCTGATCCATGCAAGGTCTTGGGACATGTATTACCGATTTCAAGTGTCATCCGGGAACACGAACTGGATGCTGTTCTTCCCCTTCTTCCTGGCTAGCGACTCGGTCATCATGCCCATCTCCAGGAACGCGGCGTTGTACACTGCTATCGGAACGAGGCAGGTGGTGGTGAGCTGGCCGCGGATCTCGTTCTTGTTGATGGTGCTGTTCTCGAAGTCGTAGACGTCCATGGCGGTGATCTTCTTCAGCCTCTCCCCGTATCCGCGGACCACGTCGCAGTCGGACTCTATCGAGACGTCCAGGTCCCCGTCCTCCCTCATGGAGACGGTCACGCGGGCCTTCCTGTCGCAGCTCTGCATGACCACATCAACAGTCGAAGCCATGCGATGGAAAAGGCGTCTACAGGATTTATCTTCGGCGGTCAGAACAGGGCAAAAATACGTCTGCCCTAATCGTTGCCCTGATTGCCCTAATCTTTTTCGAGAAAAGTTCACTCCTTGAGCCTCTTGCCCTGACCTTCGATGTAGTCTTTGGCGCCTTCGAGAGTGAGGCTCATAGCTTTCATGAGGTATTTCTCGGCCTCGTTGACCTTTCCGATCTTCATGAACTCGGCGGCGACGTTGTGGCAGATGTCGGTGGCCTCCTGCATGCTGTCGATCATGCCGTTCTTGTGCATCTCCTCGATGAGGAAGATCGCGGAATCCGAATCGGCCACGAAGTGGTCCATCATGCCCAGGTCCAGCTCGCATTCAGCCTTGGCCATGTACGTCGCGGCCAGCTGTTCCGTGTCTTCGAGGTTACCGGATTTCATCAGGTCGGTCCCCAACTCGATGGCCTCGTCGTAGCATTCGATGGCCTTCGCAGGGTCCTCGATGCTGTCGTACAGCTCGCCCATGAGGTCGTAAGTCTCCATGCGGCGGTTCCTCATCCACGGGTCCATCTTGCTGTCGGTTGAGTCCAGAGCCTTCTCCAGGAACGGCAGGGCCTCCTTGTAGAATCCGTCCTCCAGAAGCACCTCGGAAGAGCTGATGCACATGCTGACCACCCTGCGCGCATCGAAATGATGCGAGGACGAGCTTATCCTGTTCAGGCGGGAAGCGGCTTTCCCGAGAGGCTCCGAAGCATCCATTCCGAAATGCTGGTACAGCTCCCCCAGAGCGGAATACATCTTGACGTACGTGCCGTCGTCCGTCCCGATCCTGTCAGCCATCTCGGCCGCCGACTCCAGGTCTTCCAGAGAAGAGGTGTAATGCTCCAGCATCTTGAGGACGCACCCGCGGTTCACGTAGGCTTCCAGAAGCTCCTCTGAATCGCCTGCTGACTCCAGGTCGTTGACTTTGTCGTTGTATTCGGACAACGCTTTCTCAAGGTAGTCCTCGGACACGCCAGGCATGGTGTATAATCGGCAGACCACTATATATGACTGAGTTGAAGTGCTAGAGATGTGCGACGAAGACCTCGGATTCAGGCGTTTCACCCGTCCTCGCCGACGCGTCCAGCAACCGATGTTAATGGATATGATGCTCTTTCATGCCGTGCTTTCGGAAAAGCCGGGGATATGGCCGGCCTTTCTTTTAGTGTTCAAAACTAAACTGATTCTTTCGTGCGTGTTTTTATATCAAAAGATATGACTGACCCCTCATGAGACAGAAGCGGATTCTCGCTGTTCACGACATCTCCTGTGTAGGGAAATGCTCCCTTACCGTAGCCTTGCCCATAATCTCCGCCGCCGGCGTCGAGTGCGCAGTGCTACCGACCGCTGTCCTGTCGACCCATACCGGCGGTTTCACCGGATTCACGTTCAGGGACCTCACCGGGGACATCAAGCCCATAGGGGCCCACTGGTCGTCCCTCGGGATAAGGTTCGACGCCATCTACACGGGATTCCTGGGCTCTTTCGAGCAGATCGAGCTCGTGAAGGAGCTCATAGACGGGATGTCCGGACAGGACGTCAAGGTCTATGTCGACCCTGTCATGGCCGACAAGGGGAAGATGTACTCCGTATTCGGACCCGACTTCCCCGCAGGGATGAGGAGCCTGTGCGAGAAGGCCGACCTCATCATGCCGAATATGACCGAGCTGGCCTTCATGCTCGGATTCGAGTACAAGGACGTGCCTTACACGAGGGAATACGTCGACGACATCCTCGACAAGGCCAAGGCCATAGGCGCCCCGCGCATAGTCATCACCGGGATCAGCTACGAGCCAGGGAAGATCGGCGCCGTCTACAGGGACTACGTCACCGGAGACCAGGGCGAAGTCATGGCCGACGAGGTCCCCGGTTACTACCACGGCACCGGAGACGTCTTCGGATCCGCTCTGGTCGGCGCTCTGGAGTCCGGAGCTGCCCTCAAGGACGCCGTGTCGATGGCTGTGGAGCTGACCGTCAGCAGCATAGTCAGGACGCACTCCGCATGCACCGACGTCAGGTTCGGCGTCAACTTCGAGTGCGGCCTCACCCAGTACGCACGCTCGATCAGGGACAAGGCGCCCCTCCGCATCGCATCCACGGACGACGACATAATGTCCATAGACGCCATGGCGAAGGTCGTCTGGCCGGAGACGTACGACCCCATAATCCCCGAGGGCCAGGCGGAATACATGGTGAAGAGGTTCCAGACGGCGGAAGCAATCCGCAAGCAGATCTCCGAGGGATTCGTCTACGAGATCGCCAGGCTGGACGGGGAGGACGTGGGATACTGCGGATACAAGATGGAGGGCGAGGACGTGCTCTACGTCTCGAAGCTCTACGTCCTGGCCGAAGGCAGGAAGAGCGGGATCGGGAAGCTGATGCTGGAGGCAGCGATGGATGCGGGAAGGGCCGTCGGAGCGAAGAGGATGCATCTTTCGGTCAACAAGAGCAACGTCCGCGCCATAGAGTTCTACGAGCATATGGGGCTTGTCAAGGAATCCTCCTACTACGGAGAGGTCGGAGACGGGTTCTACTACGACGACTACAGGATGGGGTGCGACCTGTGACCGATGCCGATGCTCTGTTCGAGGAAGGCTACAGGCAGTACCTGGAGGCCGAGCGCCCCGAGGACCTCGAGAAGGCCCGCGTCTCCCTGGGACAGGCCGCCACCATGGGCCATGCGATGGCTCAGGACGTCCTCGGCAACATGTACGAGGACGGGGACGGCGTCAGGAAGGACATCTCCACCGCACTCCAGCTGTATCGCAAGTCCGCCGAGCAGGACTGTCCCGCAGGGCTGTTCGACCTGGGCCACCTGTACATGGAAGGCAACGGGGTCGAGAAGGATCCCGAGCGCGCGTTCGCGCTGGTCCAGAAGGCCGTGGAGCTCGGAGGGCAGCCGGACCACATCTTCAGGCTGTCCGTCCTCTATCACGAGGGCAAGGGCGTGGCCGCCGACGAGGGGAAGGCGAAGGAGCTCCTGGAGAAGGCGATCGAGCTGGGAAGCACCGAGGCCAAAGCCAGCATGGGGGCGCTGCTGCTCTCCGGAGACGGCGTCGAGAAGGACGTCGACAGGGCGTTCAGGCTGCTGAAGGAGGCCGCGGAGGACAAGGACTGCGACGCGATGTGCAACCTGGGCCTGATGTACGAGACCGGGACCGGCGTCGAGAGGAGCCTCCGCGAGGCGGTCGAGTGCTACACGCAGGCTGCAGACCTGGGATACGCCCCCGCATACTACCATCTGGCCGTCCTGGCCGGCGACAGCCGCATCCCCGTCTCGCTGATCGATCCATCCGACTTCCTGGATGCCGGAGGGAGGGTGGGCAGCCACGAGGACATCAGCGCCCTGGGGGAGCATTACTACTTCGGCGACGGGGAGGAGCCCGATCCGGAGATGGCGGCCCAGTATTTCCGCGCCGGAGTGGATCTGGACATAGCCTCGTGCATGTACAACCTCGGGATAATGATCATCCGCGGCGAAGCCTCTCCGGAGTATGACGGGGAGCAGTACGACCTCATCCTGGCCGCAGCCGATGCCGGATACGAGCCTGCCAAGGAGCTCCTGGAGCAGGCCGAGGAAGAGAGCTGACATGTTCATTCCAGTGACGATGGACGAGGTCCGCCGCAGGGGCTGGAAGGCCCTGGACGTAATCCTCGTCTCCGGCGACACCTACACGGACAACTCCTACAACGGGACCGCGGTGATAGGGCACTGGCTGATCGACCACGGGTTCAGGGTGGGGATGGTGGCGCAGCCTCGTCTGGACGTCCCCGACGACATCACCCGCTTGGGGGAGCCGGAGCTGTTCTGGTCGGTATCCGCCGGATGCGTGGACTCGATGGTCGCCAACTACACCTCCACGAACAAGCGCAGGAAGGACGACGACTTCACTCCAGGCGGCATCAACGACCGCCGTCCGGACAGGGCCTGCATCGCTTACACGAATCTCATCAAGAAGTTCGCCAAGGGGAAGCCCATCATCCTCGGCGGCATAGAGGCCAGCCTGCGCCGGATAGCGCATTACGACATGTGGTCCGACTCCATCCGCAGGTCCGTCCTGCTGGATTCCAAGGCCGACGCCATCGTCTACGGCATGGGCGAGCTGTCCAACCTGGAGATAGCGCAGAGGATAAGGGACGGGAAGGAATGGAAGGACGTCAGAGGGATCTGCTATATGTCCTCGGAGCTTCCTTCCAATACCCTGGAGCTCCCCTCTTACGAGGACTGCGCCGCCGACCCCAGGGCTTTCGCGAGGATGTTCGCCACGTTCAGGGACAACTGCGACCCCATTACCGCGCGGCCGATGCACCAGGCGTACGGCAATAGGTTCCTCGTCCACAACCGCCCCCAGCGCAACCTCACCCAGGCGGAGCTGGACGCCGTGCACGAATCCGATTACGAGAACGCCGTCCATCCGTTCTACGCCTCGCAGGGACATGTGAAGGCCATGGAGACGGTCAGGAACTCCATAACGACGCATCGCGGCTGCTACGGCGACTGCTCGTTCTGCGCCATAGCCGTCTATCAGGGTCGCACCGTGGTGTCCAGGTCCAAGGAGTCCATCATCCGCGAGGCCGAGAGGATAGCCTCCGCCAAAGGGTTCAACGGCATCATCCAGGACATCGGAGGGCCTACGGCGAACATGTACGGCATCGAATGCCCGCTGAAGACCCATATCGGCGCCTGCAAGGACAGGAGATGCCTTGGAGCCAAGCCCTGTCCCCGCCTTCCCATCGACCACAGGGAGCAGACGGAGCTACTGAAGACGATCTCCTCGATCCCGGGGGTTAGGAAGGCGTTCGTCGGCTCCGGGATCCGCTACGACATGATCGTCGCAGACAGGTCCCACGGCCAGGAGTATCTGGACGAGCTCGTGTCCAGGCATATCTCCGGGCAGATGAAGATCGCTCCCGAGCACGTGTCGGACAAGGTCCTCAGGCTCATGGGGAAGCCGTCCAGGAACGTTCTGGAGGAGTTCAGGGACATGTTCGAGGAGTCCAACCGCAGATGCGGGACCAGGACGTTCCTCACCTACTATTTCATTGCCGCCCACCCCGGATGCACCCAGGACGACATGAGGGAGCTGGCCGACTACTGCCACAGGGTCCTGAAGACCAATCCCGAGCAGGTCCAGGTGTTCACCCCCACGCCGTCCACGGTCGCCACGATGATGTACCACTGCAGGAAGGACCTCAAGGGCAAGGACGTCAAGGCGGAGCATTCCATCCAGATGAGACAGAAGCAGAAGGACATCGTGGTGCCGAGGAAGCCCAGGAGAGCCTGATGGCGCAGAAGTACAGGAATGTCGAGTACGGGTTCGGGGACATCGGTACCGCACTGTACCGCGGCACCATCGGGAAGGACGGGATACGCCTGGTCATCACCAGGTATCTGGAGGATGCCCCCCAGGAGGTGATCGACGACGTGATCCGCTTCCTTCTGGACAGGAAGGGAGGGTACCGTCCGGAGCGCTTCGAGGAGTACATCGCCACGGACGAGTTCATCCTGTCCAAGAGGCCGCTGTTCCTGGAGGAGAGCAGGAAGTTCAAGTGCACCTCCGAAGGGGAGTTCCGCAGCCTTGCCGATTCCGCCCAGAGGCTTCTGGACTCCGGGCTTCTCGATGCCGAAGACCTACAGAACACGTACATCACCTGGTCGAAGCGCAGGGCCGTGAGGACCCTGGGAGTGTGCTACGCGATGTTCAGGGTCATATCCATCACGCCCGCCCTGGACACTCCGGACGTCCCCGAGCAGTGTCTGGATTTCGTCGTCTACCATGAGTTCCTTCATCTCAGAGTAGGGGTGAGGATCGGCAAGCGCAACCACAACAAGAGCTTCAGGGACCAGGAGAGGATGTTCCCCAACCATGAGGAAGTGGAGAAGGAGCTCCGGAAGCTCAAGAAGCGAAGGTCAGAAACATATACCCAGGCGACGATGGGAGCTCATGGCAGAAGAGGAAGGAAAGGGATTCGTCTTTCACACGCCCGACGGGGACCAGGAGCTCACGTTCGAGGAGGTCCAGACCCTGGCGGCGGACGGCGATCCCGGCGGGCTTTACGCCATGGCCATGGCATATCTTTTCGGATGGGACGTCGAAGAGGACAGCGACAAGGGCTACTACTACCTCGAGAAAGCCGTCGCCGCCGGCCAGACCGAGGCTATGACCCTGATGGTCCGCCTCTTCATGCAGGGCGAGTACGACGGCATCGATTCCGTAAAGGCCGCCCAGATGTCCATAGAGGCCGCTCGCGACGGCATACCGGACGCCCAGCTGTACGCCGGACTGGCATACATGGACGGGGTGTCCGTCGACAAGGACTACGAGAAGGCCGCCAAGTACTTCAGGCTGGCTGCCAATCAGGGCAGCTCCGACGCAAGGACCAATCTGGCCTATCTCTACCAGGAAGGCCTGGGAGTGGAGAAGAACGAGCCCAAGGCGTTCTCCCTGTATAGGATCGCGGCTAGAGCCGGCAACCTCAACGCCATGTTCCAGCTGGCCGTCTGCTACGAGTTCGGAACCGGCACCTCGGTCGATCTGGACAAGGCCGTCGAATGGTACAGGAAGGGCGCCAAGGAAGGCGACGCGTTCGCCATGGAGAGGCTAGGGTACCTTTATTCCGAGGGCTTCGGGGACGTCAAGCCGGATGCAGGGATGGCCTTCGAATGGTTCCTCAGAGCGGCCATGGAAGGCGTGACGTCATCCATGACGATGGTCGGACACTGCTATCTCAAGGGCATCGGAGTCGAGGCTTCCGAAGAGGAGGCCGTCAAGTGGCTCAGGATGGCTTCGGACAACGGGGACGACGAGGCCAAGGACATGCTGTCAGCAATCGGGACGAAACGACTTCCGAAGATATGATTAATGAAATCGGCGATTCCTGTCCGATTACCATGGCTTCCGAGAAACAACCCGGCATCAACCAGGACGACGCAGAATCCCTCTACCAGACAGGTCTCGCCTATCTCTACGGCACCGACGTCCCCAAGGACTTCGACAAGGCCGCGGAGTGCTTCAAGAAGTCCTGCAAGATGGGATACATGCCCGCCCGCAGGGAGCTCGGGATAATGTACGCCTCCGGCCAGGGAGTGGAAGTCGACATGGAGAAGGCCGTCAAGTACCTCGGTCAGGCCGCCGATTCCCTCGACCCCAGCGCTCTCTATCACCTCGGCCTGATGTACGAGGTGGGATCCGGAGTCCCAAAGGACATGCAGAAAGCGGTCAGGATGCTCGCGTACGCCGCAGAGATGGGATTCCCCGGAGCCGATGCGGACGCGGAGCGCGTGGACGCAATACTCACCGAGCAGAGGAACAAGAACCTCCGCGCCAGGCCCCTTCTCAAGCTGCAGATCTCCGACGTGGACGTGGAAGCCGCATGCTGCAAGCCCATGCTGGACGCCCTCCTCGCTCAGGACATCGTATTCATCGACAGCTTCAAGGGCCCCGCCCTCCTCGGAGAGGACCCCGACGGGATGGACGCCGTTCTGGACCGCTGCCCCTACTGCGGAGCTCCCGTCCAGATCGTCCCTCGCGACAAGAAGTACTGAGGCTAACGCCGGGGCGTCCGACCTTTTCCAGGATGCTCCGGCCCGCCCTCGTCAGTCGCCGACGCCGTCCGCCCTGTTGGATGTATCGGTCGAACGATGAATGAAAATCTTCTTCACAGACCCAATATCGGTAATATATTAATCGTTTCAAGGTCATGACACCGTCATGTCAGACGGAGAATACAGCGAGGACGCCATCAAGACGATCACCGCCGTCATCGATAGGAAGAAGAACGAGCTGGTCGAGCTCGACAAGAAGAAATCCAGGGTCAGAAAGGCCGAGAAGCTCGAGGGCATCGACAAGCTCATCGCGTACATCAACGCCGACATAGCATCCTACATCGCCGTCCTGGCCGACATGAAGGACGACGAGTCCCTCCTCGAGGGCATCGATCTGGAGGATCTGGACGAGGTCGACCGCCCCGAGTGCTACGACAGGTACATGAAGACCCTCGGAGAGGAGGCCGTCGAGCTCGACGAGAAGGCCAGCGAGATCCGCGCCGACCACTGCGACATGGTCATGGAGACCATCGGGCAGGAGATGGGAGAGAAGGCCCTGAAGTCGGGCAAGATGATCAAGATCATGCTGGACGACCCCTACATGCTCTCCGTCATAGGCGAGACCATATTCTACGACGACAAGCTCTACGAGGAGTTCTCCAAGCTCTTCGACATGGAGGAGCCCGACAAGAAGAAGGGCAAGTCCAAGAAGAAGGGCAAGAAGAAGTCCAAGAAGGGTAAGAAGTGACCCTGTCCGACAGGTCCACGGAGCTAGCCGCTCTCAGGGCGGAGTTCCTGGACCTTATGGAATCGATGCCTGAGAACCCTGCGGAGGCCCGTTCCGCCGCGCAGAGGATGGAGGAGATCCGCACCAGGATACAGGAGCTCTCCTCGGAGGAGGGTCCCTCGGTCCCGGAGGTCAGGAGCGTCGATAGCAGATCCGTCTCCGAGGAGATCTCGTCCGTCTCTTCGGAGATAGCTTCTATAAAAGCCCGCATCCAGGAGGCGCTGTCGGCATCGGATTTCGAGCTGGCCGGCAAGCTTTCGATGGAAGCCTCCCTTCTTGAAAGCAGGCGCAGGTCCCTCGAGGAATGCTTGAAGGACCTGTCCTGACGATATTTGCGTCAATATCCATAGATAAGGATAAATACGGGCGACTTGGATTAAAAGTTGAAAGTGACGGGGACGAACAAAAACTGGTAATGGAACACAAACGCCTTACCCGTCACCTCAACCCTTCTTTTGGATTCACATCATGCCCTTGACGTACATGTCGGCCATGGTCCTGAACAGGAGCGTCTTCCACTTCGTCTTGGTTTCCTCGTCAGGATCGTCGACGTAAATGTGGGTGGCGCAGTGGTCCCTGTACTCGAACATGTCCGTGAGGCTGTCGAGCTCCTCGTCGGTGAACATGCCGTGCCTCCTGGCGAGCAGGATGCAGTAGGCGTACGACGAGGTGTCGTCCATCTCGGTGATGTCCAGCATCGAGGCCAGAGAGTCGAGGATCGTGTTGCAGGCGTAGATGACCGCGCAGGGGGCGTCCTCGTCGAACATGTTCGCGATCACGTTGGCGGTGCACATGTCCATGCAGGCGTTCTATTCGGATCTCGCTATGATGATGTCCAGCTTGGCTTCGTCGTCTCTTAGCTTGCATCTGTGCTTGAAGCTGGACAGGTATTCCCTGGCGGTGTCGTCTATCTCGTCGAGGGAGTACCTGTTCCCGGATATCCCCCACTCCCGCATGTGGTACTCGATGTGGCGAGAGGTGCTGAAGAAGCCCATGTCGTCGATGAACGGCTCGAAAACGTCATCGTCGTCGTTCTCGTCGATCACGAACTCCTCGTCCTTCAGGTTCAGAGACTTGTCGGTCTTCTCTTCGAACTTGCTCTTTTCGTCTTCGGACATCCCATACCTCCTTGTCCTGTATCGCGTTAGACGTATTTTGTTCTGCGCATCCTACGGCGGTCGGCTGTTCTGCCGGTCCTAGAGTTCGTACTTCATGCTCGCATCGTGACTCGCTTTAGGACTATAGTGTGCCCAGAGCCTCCGAGCGCAGAAATCGCTCTTTTATAATCTTTTTCCTTGAACAGGATGTAGTCGGTGTTGTAGGTGGACACCGCGAAAATCCCCACCCCGGCTTCGGCGAGTATGGACGTGAGCTCTGACAGGACCCCCACCATCGAGAAGTCGAGGATTCCCTTGACGCGAAGCCCGCGCCAGCCGTCCTCCCTCTCGAGCGTCTCGGACGGAACGTCCTCGGTCCTGCACACCAGGGATAGCTCCTCGTCGGTCTTCCCGATGAACAGGAACTCCTTGGAGAGAACAGTCCTGTCCAATGTCCCCAGCTTGCAGACTGTAATGGCGTACGGCAGGATCTCCAGCTCCATCGGTTTCACTCCGTTCCCGGATGTCGTTCTCGGATTTCGATTTTATCATGCGTCCGGCGGCTTCCAGGGCTCCGATTCCTCCGCTATCCTTCCGATGAGCTCGTTCCCTCTGGATGTCCAGAACTCTTTGTCGCAGACCAGGACCAGCCTCCTCCTGGCTCTGGATACGGCGGTGTTGACGATCTTCAGACCCATCTCGGTCGAGGAGCTCGTGAACCTGAACGGGACGTCCCTGGACAGGACCCCGTTGTCCGCCACGCTCAGGACCACCGTGTCCCATTCCCTTCCCTGGGAGGCGTGGACGGTCATCACGCAGTCCCTGTACCTGCCGACGGAGCCTTTCAGCATCTTCGTCTGGTCGGCGTACGGCGTGAGGATGGCTATGGAAAGGGGATCGGGGCGTTCCGCCTCCAGGAAAGAAACCACAGCATCCCTCTCGGCATCGTTCTCCCTCCTCTTTCTGGACTTGCATCTGGCATCGATGCAGAGTATCCGCAGGTTGCCTTCTCCGAAGCCCTTCATCCCGTTGTGGTAGACGAACGAATCCAGTATGCCGGCCAGGTTGGGCCCGAACCTGTGCGATTCGGTCAGGTCGCTGCGTACCGTCAGATCCATCCTAGGCTCCGTTCCTTCGGCGTAGGAGCGCGCCAGGCTGTCCCTGTCGCCAGTGATTAGGGATTCGCAGCAGAGTGCGCTCATGTCCCACAGGAAGGCGTCCTTGAGGCGGCTGTTGCCCTCGGACCAGCGTCTGAGGAGCTCGCTGTCGATCTCGCACACCGGAGGGAGCTGCATATGGTCCCCCAGGAAGGCAATCGGAACGCCGTTGGTGAACAGCGTGACCGCATGCATCAGGCTGCAGTAGCCCGCCTCGTCCAGGAAGATGCGGTCCACGTCCAGCTCCATCCTGCCGTCGTCGGCGGAGCCTCTGGGCCTGAAGCGGGAGATGAACTGCAGAGGGGTCCCTGCCACCACGGAGACGTCCCTCACGCGCCTGTTGGTGCATCTGGACGATATGCTCTCGAGCTCGTCCTCCAGCGACGATATCATCCTGGCGACGTCCCCGTCGGTCATGTTCCTGTATTCCGCGATGTCCAGGGCAGGCCTGTCGCGGTCGTAGAGAGCGGATCTCGCCTCGGCCAGGATCTCCCTCAGATCCCTGTCCTCATCGCAGTCTATGGTCCTCGTGCGCGAGCACAGGGTGAGGATAGGCGCCATCTCCCTGCCCATCTCGGGGGCCATGGCTATGGTCGCAGTCCCGTCCATGAACTCCAGGCGCTCGGAGAGCCTGTCGATCCTGGGCCTGATCCTGTCGCAGGTCCTCTCGAACAGGATCTCCTCCATGTTCTCGATGCTCTTCCTGAGCCTGTCGGCCCTCTTCTGGGCCTGGGAGTCCTCGCACATGTCCGGATGCTCCAGGAGGAACGTCTTTGTCGGCACGCCGAGGCGGAGGACCCCTTTGCCAAGCTCCTTCTCGTCGAAAGCCTTGAGGATTCCGCGAAGGACCTGCTCCACCGAGTTGTTCGTGGGCGCGAATACCGCCACTTTCATCCCTGACGATATGCAGGTCTTGATGCATGTGGCCAGAACGAACTGCGTCTTCCCTGTCCCGGGCGCCCCCCAAACATACGAAAGGGGGCTGGACAGAACTCTGCGGACGGCTTTTCTCTGCTGCTCGGAAGGCTCGGCCCCGTCCGGGAACTCCGGCTCTCCCGCCGAAGGAGGTAGGCGTGGAATGTCTATCGAGCCGGAATGCTTTCCGAGGAACTCCATCAGCGCTCTGACCAGGAACTTCATATCGGACAGAACCCTGACGCAGGGGTGGGCTATCGCCATCGCAGAGAGGACGTTCGGCCCGGGATGCACCACTATCGTGCGCGACACCTCGTCGTAGCGGGTGAATCCGGCCTCGTCTCCAGCAAGAAGCTCTGAATCCACCTGAAGCATCAGCGCGCCCGTGTCGTGAGGCAGGGACTGCAGGTGCAGAACGGCGTATCCGTCCCTGACGTCGTACGAGGACACCTCCGTGATGCTGACGCCCTTTGGCGGGTCGCTGACGAACTGCATGTCGTCCATGTAGGAATAAACGCCAGATGCCGAATCAGCCAGGATGGTGGAGAGGCTCTCGGGGTCCATGCCCGGAGAGCCTCGGGATTAGAGAAAAGCCTTTCCGGGGCTTTCTAAGGTTGTTAGTTCAGGAGTAGAAGCTGGAGTAGCTGGAGTTGTCCTCCTTGGGCTGCACTGGCTCCCCGGATTCGAACTCCTTCCAGTCGACCTCGGCTCTGGAGATCACGGTGCAGGAGTTGTTCTTGCTCTCGAACTTCACGGTGGCGTCGTCGACCGTCATCTTCACGTTCAGCAGGACGGTGAAGCACGAGTCGATGTAGTCGCTGTCGGGGTCCACTATGGACCTGTCGTGGCGGAGGGCGGTGGACCTCAGGGTCCTCTCTCCGAAGATCCCCTTGACCTTCTTCACGGCCCTCTGGAGGACGTAGCCCCCTCCGATGTCCAAGGCCCAGATCTCCATGCGATCGTCGTCCGGAACGTCTATCTTGGTCCAGCCGCTGAAATCGTCGCGTTTCGTGCCCGCGTAGATCAAGTACTGAGTCTTTATCGAGATCACATCGCCCGTATCTATCACCCTATATTTTTGTTTAAGCCATGTACACCTTCCACTGCCTTGTTTTTGTATATCCGCACGCGAGGCCGGTTTTACTTCGTCGGCGCTTCCTGGAATCCGTATATATACGGCCCAACGTATCGCGGATTCATGTTCGCAGAGGCTTGCCGCATAGCGAAGGGCTTCACCCGTCCCGTAGCTACTTCGATCCGTTTACAGGACGGAACCGTTTCCTCGACGCTCAACTCGTTCATCATCGTCAATCGCGACGGCTGGGCAATCACCGCCGGTCACACCTTCGACTCCCTCGTCAAGTACGAGAAGGACCGCAGCAAGATAGAAGAGATAACCAGGATGAACGTCTCGGGCCAGACCGGAGCCCCCTCCAACGTGGCCAAGATGGACCCCAAGTTCATTCTGAACCATTCATTCTGGTGGGGATGGGACGGCGTGCTGATCAAGGAGGTCACCGTCGACAGGAAGATCGATCTCGCCCTCGTCAAGCTCGTGAACTTCAAGCCCGAGATGGTCCCCAACTACCCCGTCTTCGCGGATCCCGGCAGCGTCTCCATAGGAACGAGCATCTGCAGGCTGGGACATCCGTTCTTCGACCCTCCGACCGAGTTCGACTTCTCCCGCAACGCGTTCCGCATACCGAAGATCGAGAACGAGGCGGCCATGTTCGTGAACGACGGCATGGTGTCCAAGATCTTCACAGTGAAGAAGGCGGGAAACAGCACTCTGGACGCCACGTACATGGACACCTCCACTCCCGGATACAAGGGACAGGCCGGAGGACCCATCGTCGACGTCAAGGGAAGGGTCTGCGGAATGCAGATCAACACCCTGGCTCTTCCGTTCGGATTCCGTTCTCAGGGAAACGGCGAGAAGAACCCTGTGGAGGACCAGTTCTGCTGCGTCGGACGCGGGGTCCATGTCAAGACGATCAGGCAGTTCCTCGACTCCAAGAACATAAGGTACGGCGCCGAGGACTCCAGCGAGGAGTACACCATAATCGAGTGATCAGCCTTTGATGCGATAGGAGACGCCCGCCGTGTCCAGGAACTTCCTGACGGCTTCCACGTGGACCGCAAGGCCCTCGCAGGAGACCATCGCGGCAGCTTCTCCATGCTCGCTCATGCGGTGATATCCCAGCCCCGCTATGCGGGTGGACACCTGCAGCCCGCAGACGGCTCCGTCCTTGTCGAAGACGGGGCCTCCGGACTGCCCTTTTATCCCCGGGGACGAGGTGACGATGCACCTCACGTTCGAATCCTCGTAATCCTTCGACACTATCCCGCTGTTCATGAAGGCGCTGGCCGAGGCTATGTCCTCGCCGTCGTCGATGGTGTATCCGATGCGTCCGACGGACATTCCCAGAACGATTTCCTCCGGCTCGCAGAACACGGGGTAGTCCGAGACCCAGTCCCCGTCGAAACCTGTAAGGCGGCCGACAGCCAGGTCGGAATCGGAATCCATGAAGACCTCGTCGATGGAGACTCCTTTCCAGCCCCACATGGACTTCTTGAAGCCGTCCTCGTCCTCGGCCTCTTCGAGGATATGCTTCGCGGTTATCACCCACCCCGACCTGTTGATGATGACGAAGGAGCCGCACCTGGAATCGCTGGCGGTGCCCGAAAGAAGAACCGGACGGGCGTAATCCCTCACATAGCCGTAGGCGGCCGCGAACATGGGAGCGAATCCGAGACTGGTTATATAATCTTGACATAGCTCGGCGGCTGAGACCCAATACGAATCTTGTCAGAGCGTATCCGTCGGAAGGGCGGTAGGCTCTTGAATCCCAGCGATCGAAGTCCTCGCTGCCGGGCGCCGCAACGAAATCCACCCCGTTCCTTCTGGCCCCTGTCATGTCGGACTCGCTGTCCCCGACCATCAGGGTCTCCTCCGGCTTCGCTCCCACATCCTCCATGCAGAGGCGGATGAGGTCGCCTTTGGAGCAGGGGAGGTCGGCCCCTCTGACGCTCGAGAACAGGCCGCGGATGTCCCAGGAGTCCACGATGGCCGCAGCGGAGGGGGTGTCCATCATCGTGGCTATCGCGAGCTTCACGCCGTTCCTGTGGAGCTCCATGGCGCAGTCCCTCATATCGTCGAAGATGCGGATGTCGCCAAGGAACCAGGCCGAGGCGTCGGCGAGAGTCCCGTCCAGATCGAAAACGACTAGTCTGTACATATAAAGACCTCGGTGGCCTGTTTCCCCTCAGGCCACCGGCAGGTGAGACGTTTGTTAGGTTTGGATCCGCAGGAGTCAGTGGGACTCGAGCTTCATGAACGGCTGTCCGCAGTTGGGACACATTGTGAATGGGCAAAGGGACGATATTTCGCATCCGCAGTACGCACAGTTCATGTTCATCCGTTAATTCCCGATGGGTTATAAGTGGTTCTGTCTTACTGTGAACTCCATAAACAACCAGAATTTATGTTGGATTGGTGAATATAGCAATCTCGTTCGCGGTCGTTTCTGGATAGGATATTAACGTTTCTCCCTACCTCGATCGATTATCTTCAGAAGGAAAACTGTTTGAATCAAGAATGGAAAAAGGTTTGTTGGATGGATTAGACTTTCATCCCTGTTCAGGATTCTCGCCGTAGAAGCAGGAGAGGCGCTCCTCGGAGGTGCGGTCGCGGGTCCTCACGGTCATGCCGTCCAGCTTGGGCGAGCGGCGGAACGAGGACACCTTTATGCGGAAACTTCCGCACTTAACGGCCACCTCCAGGCCGTCCTTCATCTTGATCCTCTTCTTCCCGGTCAGACGGCCCATGCGCTTCGCCTTCACCCTGTGCCTGCCCTCCCTGAGGTCTATGCTTACCCTGGATCCGTTCTCGAGCCTGCAGGTCTTCACGCCGTCTATCACCAGCAGGACGGATTCGTCGCCGGCGTAGGAGAACACGGCGCGGCGCATGGGGACTTCGTCCATCGTCCAAGGGCGCAGAAGCCTCCTGTCGGACAGGATGAACTCCGAGCCGTCATGGCAGCGTATCTTGGAGCCGCCGGCGGTCTGGTTGTAGAGCTTCCTGCGGTCGAACGCCGCGATCAGGGCGCGCTCCAGGTCGTTCAAGGATTCCAACGAGCAGGGGATGATCTGGACCATGATCCTCATCCCGCGCTCCAGGTCGGAGTAGACCTTGCAGTTGCCGTTCCCTGTAAGATGGTCCTTCAGCCTGGATATGACGTTGATGGACTGCCCTATGTAGCCCATGGTGAACTTGGATAGGTTCCTGGGGACGTGCATCCTTCCGAAAACAAGGATGACGTAGCATCCCGCTCCAGTTCCGGAACCGACTCCGTTTTTACAGATTGAAAGGAACTGCTTCGCTGTAAGGAAATCTCCGTTCAGCACCCATTCGCGTATCTCGTCTGGCGTCCTGCAGGCTAGAGTCTTCACTGTCCCATCTCCAAGGTGAGCCTTGGCTGCATCCCGATTCGGGCTAGATGGTGACGATATTTATACTCAAGAGGAGGGTTGTCCGAAAGTGTCAGCCGCCATGGCCAGGCATCCTTTCAGGGCCTGCTCTCCTTTCAGAGGGGAGGGTACGATGTACGTGTCCATGTCCGAGCTCTCGGCGTAGATGAAGTGGCCTCCGAGCTGCTCCAGGACCTTCTTGCGTATCATCGGGAACAGGGCCTCGCGCTCCATGACCCCTCCGCCCATCACGATCACGTTGGGGGCCATGACCTGCATGCAGTTCCTGACGAGCTGTGCGAGGTAGAACGCCTCGATCTCCCATGCAGGGTCGTCGTCGGGTATCTCCTCGCCGAGTCTGGCGCATCTCCTTCCCATAGCCGGGCCGCTGGCCATGCCTTCGGCGCAGTCAGGGTGGAACCTGCATACGCTGTCGATGTTGTCGTCCGGATGGCGGGAGACCTTGGAATGCCCTCCTTCGGGGTGGAGAAGGCCATGCAGGGGCTTTCCGTCGATCACGATGCCGATGCCTATCCCGGTGCCTACAGTGATGTAAAGAACGTTCTGCTTGCCGATTCCAGCCCCGAACCTGGCTTCTCCCATGCAGGCCACGTTCACGTCGCTGTCCACGACCACGGGCACATGCAGGGCTCCCTCGAGGCTCTTTTCCAGCGGGTAGAAGGACCATGCCTCGCGGGGACATGCCAGTATGGTTCCGTAATCGGGACCGGGTCTGAGGTTGACCGGTCCGACTGTTCCGACGCAGAGCGCCGATATGCCCTTCCCTTCGAAAAAATCAACGATCTTGGGAACGGTTTCCTTAGGGGGAAGAGTCGGGAACCGTACCTTTTCGAGTATGGTTCCGTCTCTCTTACCCAGAGCACAGATTACTTTCGTACCGCCGATCTCGACGGCTCCGTACACCTGTCTATCATCCATGAATCCTTATACCGCTTGCGCAGGAAATCTTTTCTTCGGTGGTCGGTGCTCCGAACACCTGGTCGCAGATGGCTCTTCCGAGGTAGACCTGCATGCGCCTGTCCCATCCGTTGTCGAAGGACTCCCAGAGTTCCTTCTCGGAATCGACCATGCAGCTGAGGCAGATCTCTTTGAAAGATTCGCGGTCGACGGTCTTCGACCAATCCATATGCGTGCTTATCTCCTCGAACGAGACGTGCTTTCCGGTGTGGATCTTGAGCATCATGCTGCATTCTTCGGAGCAGAAGGAAGTGTATTCGTTCGCCTTGTTGAAGTTGATGCCCTCCGCGTTGGATAACATGGAGTAGACATAGCTGAGGCGATCCATCATGTTCCTGACCTTGACGAGGTTGCTTATCTCGCTGTCGGTGAAGAGGTCCTTTCTGGAAAGGAGGTACATGACGTTACCCATCGCAGCCGAGAAGTCGGGAACGTGGGAAAGGAGGACGTTGTAGAGGAGGAGGTACTTTTCCTCTTCCTTGCAGCTCTGGATGTCCAGCATGTCCATGTACTTCATGTAGAGCTTGGGATCGGAGGCTTCCAGGCCGTTGGTCAGTATCTCGATGTTGTTGGGGAGGGAGCTGAGGTCGCCGTCGGCGAGGTCGATCATCATCCTGCATCTGAATATGTCTAAAGAGAGCTGGTTCAGAAGAGGCATCCTGACTGACTCGGGGATATCAGCGCTGCGGAATATTACGGTCTCGGAAGACTTTCTCTTGATCGTCCTCTCGAGAAGCGCCTTGTCTTCGATGCTGTATATCATGCTTGTATCGCTCCTGCAGAAAAGCTGCCATCTTGGGAGGAAAAGGTGATGAACGATTGAACAGGAAGGCTGACAGACGGGATTTCGGTAGAGCTGGCGATCGTAGCGATCATTGCCTACTGATGCTTAGGTCTGCAGCCTGCACAGTCAACGTGCAGCAACCTGTTAGAAATGGCAGAATCTGCCGCCATGGTGGAAATGGAGTCGGAGTGACCGATAGAATGGGTCATTTCCTTGTCGAACACTTCGGAAATTATGCAGATGCTTAATTCTCTCATGTCTGCCATGGACAGTATAACATCAACATTGAATTTATAAAACTATCGGAATGTATCTATATAGAATTGGGAAATTTTAGTGATTTTTAATGAGTTATCATCAAATTTTGATGAGTTTTCAATTAATTTTAGGGTGAAGAATCCCGGAAGGATCCTCGGCGGAGGCGGCGGATGCGTTCGGTTTTGCGGTCTAAGAATTGATGCAAAACTTTAATATATCGGAACTGAATGAGGAAGATTGCGACTGTCAAAGGCGGTCGCAGATTCAAATCAGAATCAAACCGTGCACCCGGACAGAGGTCCTGTCCTGGGGAAGAGGCGTAGGGCTCCGTATTGGAGGATGAGGACGGATAAAGCCCGATGATCGCCGAACATACGAAACCTGGACGTGTGCTAGATCATACGCCAGCG
>JAEEGK010009510.1_pt1 | contig 22683 bp, 14 predicted proteins | sample 8958771 | NCBI WGS metagenome assembly JAEEGK01 (sample SAMN16246547, study PRJNA631951) | gut metagenome | biome: gut microbiome; feature: rumen; material: SC-attached | host: Bos | place: Iran: Karaj | collected 2018-10 | reverse complement strand
ATGCAGAAATAGGATAATACACCATTGGCTGATCATAAATCGGTATCAGCTGTTTGCTGATGCCTTTAGTTATCGGATAGAGGCGCGTACCACTACCTCCTGCTAAAACTATACCTTTCATAAATTTCCAGATTTATCGATATGATTATATTTCTCAAGAGCAATCTCTAATAAATATAAAGCTCTCTTTAAGTCCTTCTTGTTCAACACGTAGGCCAAACGAACTTCATTACGCCCCAAATTAGTATTTGTATAAAAACCAGCAGCTGGTGCCATCATGATTGTTTCTCCTTCAGAGCCATAGGGTGTTAATTCATCTCTCCAAACGAAATCGCTTAGACACCAAGAACAGAACTTTTCAGAATCATCAACTGGCAACTTAGCAACAGTATAAAATGCACCCATTGGGATAGGAGTATAACAACCAGGAATCTTATTCACTCCATCTATCAAACATTTTCTGCGTTCCATATATTCATCATATACTTCACGTGCATATTCTTCTGTTTCATCAATTGAAGCTTCTGCGATAATTTGGCCAATAAGTGGGGGTGATAGACGAGCCTGGCAGAACTTCATTACAATCTTGCGGACTTCAGCATTCTTGGTCGCTAATGCTCCTATTCGAATTCCGCATTCAGAATAACGCTTGGAAACAGAATCAATAAGTATTACATTCTGCTCGATCCCTTCTAAGTGCATAGCTGAAATATAGGGACTACCTGTATAAATGAATTCACGATAAACTTCATCTGAGAACAAATAGAGATTATATTTCAAAACAAGGTCACGAATCTGATTCATCTCTTTCTGATTATAGAGATAACCAGTTGGGTTATTTGGATTGCAAATAAGAATTGCCCTGGTTCGCTCATTAATTAGTTCCTCGAACCTTTCAACCTTAGGCAAACAGAAACCCTCATCAATTGTAGTTGTAACAGTGCGTATAACAGCGCCTGCCGAAACTGCAAAAGCCATATAATTTGCATATGCTGGTTCTGGAACAATGATTTCATCTCCAGGATTCAAACACGAGAGGAATGCAAAAAGTACGGCTTCTGAACCACCATTGGTTACTATGATTTCTTCGGGTGTTAGGTCTATATTGAAACGTTTGTAATAACCACTAAGTTTCTTGCGCAAAGAAAGGAAACCCTGACTAGGACTGTATTCAAGTGTAGTCCTATCGATATGCTTCAGTGCTTCAATTGCCGTAGGTGGAGATGGGAGATCTGGTTGACCGATGTTTAGCCGATAAATCTTTATCCCACGATCTTCAGCAGCATAAGCCAAAGGGGCTAATTTACGTATCGGAGAAGAGGGCATCTCAAGTCCTCGTTGTGATATTTGTAAATTGTTGATATTTTTCAATATTGAATCCATATGTTTATTCTACAAACCTTGCGCCATCGTCAGGTTTGACCCAGTTGATAGAGAAGAGGCTTTGGTACTCGGGGAATTTGGCCAAATACTGGTCGGTGAGCGACTTCTCGATGCTCTCCTTGTAGGCAGGATCGACCAAGGCAATGACTGCACCCTTGAAACCAGCGCCCGAGAATCGTCCGCCATAGACACCTGGCAGCTTGGACATGATCTGATAGATGGCAATCAGTTCAGGACTGCCACATTCGTAGTTGTTCATCGATGATTCGCACGAATCGAAACTGAGTTTGCCGAAGAGCTTGATGTTGCCGCTCTCCCATGCCGTAACACCCTGACGGACGCGACGATACTCTGTGTAGAAATGTTCGGCACGACGGGCGAAACGATCGGGCATCGCAATTTTGGTCTTGTCGAATGTCGAACGTGGAATGTCGCGCAGGAAGGTCTTGTCGAAAGTCTTGAGCGGCTGGCCGGTATAAGCAAGCATATTCCATGCAGCCACCTTGCACTCGTAGACGCGCAGATTGTAGTCGCTGTTGATGAGTGAACGCGTAAGGCCCGAGAAGAAGATGCCGATCTCGAAGTCGGGCATCTTGGGATTGCGCTTCACGATACGATATTCGTTCGAGTCGCAGTCGAGGAAGAGAAGACCGTCCTTTTTGCCCAGGGCGATACAGCTCTGGTCGAGAATACCATTGTTGAGACCGATGTATTCGCGCTCGGCTTCGGAGGCAATCTGCACAATCTCGAAGGGCTTGAGCTTGATGCCATTGGCCTTGGCAAAAGCCATCACATAGGCGATAAGTACGGCTGCCGACGAACTGAGGCCTCCGATAGGAAGACTGCCATGGAGGTTTCCGTCGATGCCTCGTGAAAGTTCGAAACGCTTGCGCAGCGCATATTTTGCACCTCGTGCATAGTCTCCCCAATGCTTCTCGCGAACCTGGGAAGGGGTATCGAGATGGAAGTGCACTTCGCCCTCAAAATTGTCGGAAGTGAGATTGACCTCGCTATCCTCACGGACATTGAAATAGAGATCGACACCCTTGTCGATGGCAAAACCGGTCACCAGTCCATGCTGATGATCGACATGTGCACCGAGAGGACAAACGCGATAAGGAGAAAAAATGTGATATTGATATTCCATTGGGAATGATTGTAAAAAGTGATTGATCAATGATTTTGTCGAGAAATATCAGTCAAGAGCTTCGTATCTGGAATGGTGACTCTTGTATTCAGGAACTATCTCCTTCATCTTGGCAACGATCTTCATATCGTTATAAGTGAAGGAAAGCTTATAGAGTTCCTCCTCATTGCGGAGAGCAAGTTCGTAAGGATATTCCCTAACCGAAGCGACCTTGATCTTGGGGTGCATGGTAGGCTTGGTGTGCTCGCCATCGTTGAGAACCTCCTCATAGAGTTTCTCACCATCGCGAAGGCCGGTGTACATAATCTCGACATTCTTGGCGCCACTCAGGTCAATCATGCGTTGAGCAAGTTCGGCAATACGGACAGGCTTGCCCATGTCGAACACGAAGATCTCGCCACCCTTGCCCATTGTGCCAGCTTCGAGCACGAGCTGACAAGCCTCGGGAATGAGCATAAAGTAGCGGATGATCTCGGGATCGGTGACGGTGACAGGACCGCCACGACGAATCTGCTCGCGGAAAATGGGAATGACCGAACCGTTGGAGCCCAGGACATTGCCGAAACGGGTAGTAATGAACTGAGTGACTGCAGGAGAGCCATCGATCTGCCGAAGAAGGATGGGCGAAGTGGATGTTCCGTCGAGCTGTTGACGAATGGCGCGATCGAGCGACTGACAATAGATCTCGCTGATGCGTTTCGAGCAGCCCATGACATTGGTGGGATTGACAGCCTTGTCGGTGGAAATCATCACAAACTTGCGAGTGCCGTACTTCACGGCAAGGTCAGCAATCACACGGGTGCCGTAAGTATTGTTCTGAATGGCCATGGAGGGGTTGTCCTCCATCATCGGCACATGCTTATAGGCGGCAGCATGGAAGACATACTCAGGACGATGGACCTTGAAAATCTGCTCCATCTGAGACGGATTGGCAATAGATCCCACAATGGTCCAACACTTGATTTTTGGATAGGAATGTTCCATGAAGAGGCGCACCTGATGCATTGGTGTTTCGGCCTGATCGACCAATACAAGTTCGGCGGGCTTGAAAGCAGCGATCTGATGCACCATTTCCGAACCGATGGAACCAGCTGCGCCGGTAATCAGGATTCGCTTGTTGTAGAGCAGTTTGCCAATTGCATTCAGGTCGACTTCAATCTTGTCGCGAGGAAGCAGGTCCTCGATATCGACTTCGTGCAGACGGCTGTGCTGTAGACTGGATTTGCCATCCCAGGTCTCTGCTGCGGGAAGCATCATGATCTTGATGCCAGCCTTGGTGAGCGCATTGACAAGCTTGTCGTTTTCGCGGAAAGATTCGGAAAGCAATGGAGAGACAAAAAGCATATTAGCCTTGCTTGCACGCATGTGGTTAACGACTTCTTCGTCGGCCTTATGAACACGGACGCCAAGAATGAACTTGTCAATGTTGTCTGCCTTGCCGGAAATGAAACCCTTGACCATGTACTGGCGAGGATTGTCGTTGCGCATACTCTTGGCGAGCGCAATACCACCTTCCTGGATACCGTAAATGTAGACATTCTGTGTGGCCTGGTCCTTGACAGCCGTATCGTAAAGATACTTGACGCAAATACGGATGCCCCACATGAAGATCATTGCCAAGAGGAAGGTGATGACGAAGACACGGAACTTGGGGAAGCCAGCGATGAAGTAAATACCCACAAGATAATAAACGACGGCCGTGAGGACAATACCTACGAGGACGGCACACGTGACGCGCAAAAGGTCAGCAAAGCTGGAATAACGGAAAATGCCTGCATACGTGTGAAAAATACGCATGCCAATGCAGAACATTGGCAGAGAACAAGTCCACACTAAAAGGAAGTGCCAAAAATGAGTAGCAAGGGCTTCGCCACCCATACAGAGATAGATGGCAAGCATTCCAGCCAAAACAATAGATAAACAGTCAACGGCAAGAATGCACCAATAGGGCAATGCATTCCTTGACAAATACCAAGAGAAAACTTTATTCCAAACTAACATAAATTTCTATATAGCTTCGCTAAGCATGACACACAAGTATGTACGCCTGACCAAGAGTTCAATAAATTGATGCAAATATATGTATTTTTGTACAAATAAAGAAACTTAAACAAAAAAAATCAATTATTTATCACTTTTTAAAGCTCAAGATAGAAGTTTTGACAAATATATTTGGTAATTTAGTGAGAGAATATGATAAAAAAAGAGCAGCCCATAGCGGCTGCTCAAAATTATATGAAAGAATTGCAATATCAGAAGTTATCACGCTCCTTGTCGAGGAAATACTTGAAAGTGCCGACAGTAAGTTCGTCACAGGCAGCTTCGTCGCAAACAACGATGGCAGCAGGATGGGTCTGAAGCATAGAAGCAGTCCACTTGTGGCTGACGTTGCCGTCAACGATGTGCTTGAGAGCACGAGCCTTGTGGTGACCATTGCAAACGAGGAGCACCTCCTTGGCAGCCATCACAGTGCCGATACCTACGGTGAGAGCCTTCTTGGGCACAAGGTTGATATCGTTGTCGAAGAAGCGGGAATTGGCGATGATGGTGTCGGTAGTCAACGTCTCGACATGAGTAAGGCCATTGAGAGAAGAGCCGGGCTCGTTGAAAGCAAGATGACCATCGGGACCAACGCCACCCATGAAGAGATGGATGCCACCGGCAGCAGCAATAGCCTTCTCGTAATTAGCACACTCGGCATCGAGGTCGTCGGCATTTCCATTGAGGATATGAACGTTCTCGGGCTTGATGTCGATGTGGCTGAAGAAGTTCTTCCACATGAAACTATGATATGACTCGGGGTGATCCTCGGGAATACGGACATACTCATCCATATTGAATGTCACAACATTCTGAAAAGAAATCTCGCCTGCTTCGTATTTCTTGATCAGCTCACGATAAAGACCAATGGGAGAAGAACCAGTGGGACAACCGAGAACGAAAGGACGCTCGGGTGTAGGTTTGAACTCAAGGATGCTTTTGGCTACATAGTTGGCAGCCCATTTGGACATCTCTGCGTAATCGGGACGGATAATAACTCGCATAGATTTGTTGTTTTGATTGGTTATTTAAAGAGAATATTCAATAATACATTTCTTAAAAAAACGGTGCAAATTTACGTTTTTTTCGTTTTTTTTGTACAGATGAACGAATTATTTTTTTTGAGAGTTAAAAAGAAAAAGAAAAGACTATCCATTTGCCAAGTGGATTTTCCAAATAAATCAGAATTTATAATAAATGAATGAGGCTCCATCCAATGAACCAAGGCCCAAGATGCAGACAACGAGCAAGGTTGCCGTGACCAGACGTACCCAATAATGGGAAGAATGCAGGAAATGCAGATTGAGCTTATTCTCGTCCTTGTAGTCCTTAAACATCATAACAATGATGAAAAAGAGCGCTGGAACCTTCTGATAAGACTCCTCTGTCCAAGGGATACCGAAACCAGTGTTGAAACAATGGGGGAAGATGCGGAAGAACGAACCGATGTTGGGAGACATGAAACAGAGGAGCGAGATGCACCACAGGGAAAATGTCAGCAGGGTTCGACTGTAACGCCAAACAGGATTCTTCTTCAAATTGTGCCGTTTTTCGAAATGCTTTCGACTCTTGTCAAGCGCCATGGTTGCTACCAAGAGAAGGCCATGGTAGAGACCAAAAAACAGAAAAGTCCAATTGGCGCCATGCCAAGCACCAATCACAACCAGGTTGATCAGCGTAGCCAGATAAAGGCCTTTTGTTCCCCAGTCGCGAAAGGCGATGTTGAGTGGCATGAAAATATACTGAGTAATCCAATTGGTCAGCGACATGTGCCATCGACGCCAGAACTCTGCCATATTCTGGGCAAAATAGGGACAATTGAAATTCTCAGCCACCTTGATGCCCATTACCTGAGAAACACCGATTGCCATGTGGCTATATCCCGCAAAATCGGCATATAGCTGGAAAGCATAAAGAATTGCACCAATGATGATTGTGGTGGCATTATGATAGATATACAAAGAGAAAACTGCGTCGGTATATCCGGACACAAGATCGGCTACACATGTCTTGAGGAAGATACCCCAAAGGATACGCCGGAATCCTTCGGCCACGTTATCCCATAAGAACGTACGACGACCATCAAGCTGGGGCAAGAAGTTGCGAGGATTGTCAATCGGTCCCGACATAATAGTCGGGAAAAAAGAGATAAAGAGACCAAACTTGACAATGTCGCGTGTAGCTCGCATCGTCTCGCGATGCACCTCAATGACGTAACCCATCAGCTTGAAGGTGAAGAACGAGATGCCAAGAGGCATGATGATCCTGAGTGTGGGAAGACTGGAACTGAATCCGACAGCCAACAGAAGGTGATTGAACTGACGAACACAAAAGCCCAAATACTTGAAATAGACAAGTATGGCAATACCTAATACAACAGCCAAGGCCGTCAATCGACTGGCAGCCTTTTCGTCATGTTCCTGGCATAACGCACCGACCTTCAGACCCAAATAGTAAAATATAACGATTGCTGCAACCAGCAGCACCGTCATCCTCCAATCGACAAGAGAATAGAATACCAAACTGCCGAGAAGGAGCCATACGTTTTGGGCCTTTGCACATCTGGTGAACACCGTGAAATAAGGTATCAACAGTGCACAGAAGAAAGCCCAGAATTTGATGGAATAGAGAACCATTTACTTTTTGAGTATGCAATCAAGCATTTCACCGACATTCGCCCAAGATGTAATCTCCTTGCTGGTGAACTTGACGTGAAAATGTTTCTCGATGGCTACAACAAGCTGGATGTGTGTCAATGAATCCCACTCGTCGATATCGTCGGAGTAAGTCTCATAAGCGAGAACAATATCTTCGTTATCAAGGACATCGCGGAAGATGTCCTGAACTTCGGAAAGCATCTGTGACTTAGTCATAATATGAAGAAATGATTACAGTTGTTTACTAGATTAGCATTGGGACACAAAGTCCTTAATTTTTAATATATTGAGCTGCGTTGATAGGCAGCTTGACACCATTGACCTGCTGGGAGGCATCGACAAAAAACTTGATAGCCTGGGCCACTTCGGAAGGCTCAAGAAGACGTTTTAGGGGATGGGAAGATTCAGCTTGTTCAATCAGTCGCTCATCTACATTACCGAATCCTGTGTTCATAAACTCAGGAAGGATACAATTAGATGTAATGTTGAAACGAGCATACTCTTTGTTAATGACGTCAGACATTTTCTCGATATATGCTTTATTGCCGACATATAATGCAAATCCAATAGGAGGAAGATTCATCACATAACTACTAATGATATTAATGATCTTTCCGAATTTTTTCTTGCGAAAAGTATTAAGTGCGGCTTGAGTTATACGAATGGTTGGCATCACATTGGCCTTAAAACTGCAGAGAAAGTCTTCGGAAGGAATCTTATGGAAGTGAGTGGTCTGAGGAACTCCGACGTAGGCATTATTGACCAGGACGTCGAGATCAAATGAAGGCAGCTCATTGAGAAAAGCGACAAGTGCCGATTCCTCAGTGAAGTCCAAAGGAATTGCTGTTGTGTTAGAATATGTCGATGTCAGCTCATTGGCAGCAAAGCGATAAACATCGTTATCGAGGAACGTAAAATAGACGTGATGAGCCGAATCGCTCGCGAGAAGCTCGACAGTGGCGCGCCCAAGGCCCGAAGTACCGCCGGTAATAAGAATATTCATTGTTTTGGATGTAAAAGACCTACCTGAACATGACCAGAAGCAACAAGTTGTGGTTTCTCGGAGTTTGTACGGAAGAACTTCAGCTTAAAATTTACTATTTCAACAGCCTCGCTTGTATCCTGGATCTCCGACTTTAGCAAAATGGTATCTCCCAAGAAAACCGGTTTACGATACTGAATGTCTTGCGTCTGAATCATCACGTGGGGAGTCGGAAGAAGCATGCCGACGAAATGCGAAACGAATGCATTGAGGATGTTGCCATACATCACACGATCGGGGAAACCCATGCTTTGGGCAAAGCTTGCATCAGTATGAAGCGGATTCAAATCACGAGACAGATGCTGGAAGGCATCGAAGATGTCTTGGGTAATGCAGTAGGTGTGTTCGATGGACCGGGAAGAATCAACGAAATCCTGATAAAGCATATTGTCGAAAATCAATGGGACTACGATTTGAAAAAATGCAGCTATTTAGCACGTATGCAGGTCTCACGAGGAGTAAAAGAAGATAAATCGAGTACATACTGTGCTGCTGACGACGAATTTGGAGCAGACTTGTCGATTGGAGATTGGGATAAAGGCTCAAAACCCAATGAGGGGTAATGCTGCGCGACCATCTGGTTCTTAAGAGTGGGGATATATTCGCCAATGATACGTGAATATCCATGAGCAATGGCCCAAGAAGCGATGACATTCAGGGTAAAATTCTCCATAGTCCGCTTTAAGACACGACAACTCATAAACCAACTATCGATGAAAAGAGTGTCGATTGATTGCTTCTGAAGGATAACAACAGCAATTAACCCATTGTCACCAAACTTGTCCTGAAGAGTGAATGCGAACCCCTGCTGTTTGGGATCGGCCTCAATAGAAGCAATCTGGGCTTCGGTATAGCGCACCGTGCGAAGGTTGAATTGATTGCTTCGTTGAGAAAGTTGTGCAACACGTGGGGTATTGAAACGATTGAAGCCTGTAATCTCCGAAACCATATCAAGGGAACGGAGAAAATCCGTTTCGTTGGTAAATTTACGAGCTGCGGTGACACGTTGAGCCTCAACCTGATACTGATGAGTACGCTCACGATCGGCTTTATTATAACTGGCTGTCTCGAAAAGATTTAATGAATAGAGATATTCGAGGTATTCACCTGGATCTTCGGGCAATTCCGGAACAGTCACATCGGGAAGATTCTCACGAACAAGATTACGTTCGAAAGGATTATCGTCGATGAACACCATAGCATCGAAACCAATGTTAAGAATCTGCTGAATGGTGCGAATATTGTCGGCCTTGTTCTCCCAATTGGCCAAGAAAACACTAATATCATCGAGTCGAAGCACCATCTCAGGATGCTTGACAAATGGTTCCTTGGCTTTTGATTCATCATTCTTGGAACAAACAGCAACGATAATACCACGATTGCGCAATTTCTTCACCCATTGCTGAAATTCCGTATAAGCCTTTCCTATTCCCAACCCATGACCCAACTGGATATTCTCCCATCCATCGTCACCAACGACACCGCCCCAAAGTGTATTATCAAGATCGAGAATCAGGCACTTCTTGAAACGTCCTTCGATGCTCTGGATGATATCAAAAGTCCGCGATGCAACGTAAGGGAGCGCATCGATGGAGAGCAACATCTCGGTGGAAATATAAATCGAAGGAGAGAACATAAAGTCGCGACCGAGCTTATTCTGAAGTGCTGCAAGATCGCAGACAAAAAGATTCGGACACTTCTGGGCCAAGAGCATCAGCTCATAATTGAGTTTACGAATCTGAAAAGTGAATGATAAGGAAACCTTATTTGCGAATGAACCAAAGACCGCATCATCAATCTCGGGATAATTATAAACTATAATGGTCCCAGGGACATTATCGCAAACGGAATGAATAAAATTGATGCGATCGGCAGCGAGCGTTGTCTGCTGTTCTGGAGACATCAATGCATACTTTTCCAGAAGTTTGTGAGTCGATTGGAAAAGAATATTATACTTTGCCCGATGAACATGCAAGTCACTGGTTGGATCCATCACCTGCTGCTCAATCTGATTAAAATCGGATTCATAAAGATCGACATTAAAACCACGATCGACACCGACACCACGAATAGCAGTTGCAAGCAGCTGCGTGGCGCTGTCACCAAGCAAGGATACCTTGAGTACTGGCAACGCGGAGATATCCTTCTTGACTAATCGCTTAAGGGTTTTAAAGTCAAGCATCTTAGTGATAAAAAAATGATTTAAAAGAATTACCAATTTGCCCAATCCTTATCGCGTTCGGGAGCAAGAACGGGAGTGTCAGGGTCGGCACCAGGATCGTCAATGAGCTGAGGATCGGAAGTAGTGATCAAATCACATGAACGAACCTGATTGAAACGAATACTTGGTTTGAAGTACCTTTTCATATAAAATTTGAATAGAGTAACGCTTAAAGCTAGCTTAAAACAAAAGACAATACCTAATATAAGCTCCACTGAACAGCGGAGCTTATATTAGACATAAGGAGAATCTGGATTACTGGCACTGGATTGTCACAGTAACACCCATCCATCCGCCAAGCGTGTGGGACTGACCAGGAGTCTTGCCTGCCTGCATGAAGAGATCACCCTTGGCAGGGAAAGCAGCCTTATAAGAACCACAGGTGCGCTGGTAAGCGGCACGCTTCTCGTCGCTTGAAGCATGGGCGATGGCCTGCTGCATCTCATTGTAAGCAGCTACGAAGACGAGGCTCTTGAGAGCTGGCTTCTCTTCGCCACAGCTGTTAGCAGAAGAAGCATACATGTTGGCAATCATCACGTGAGGAGTATCCTGATCAGGATCGATGCTGAGGGAGCGACGGAGGACGTCACGAGCCTTAGCCTTCTGGCCTTCCTGCTGATAGATAGCAGCCTCGTACATCAAGATCTCAGTCTTATCATCAGGCTGGATGGCATGAGTGAGGGCCTCATCATAGTACTGGAGAGCACGGTCATAATCCTTAGCCTTAAGAGCGGCCTTAGCAAGACCCTTTGCAGCTTCCATAGATGGCTTGATCTGGTAAGAGTAATCGGCAACGTGGGTGTAGAGGTCGGTTTCACGACCCTCAGCGCTACGGCCGAGAAGCTTAGACACGTTGGTCAAGAAAGCAAGGTCGGTCTTCTTCTCCTCAACCTGGGGAGCGAAAATATCTACGAGGGTATTGACATCAGCATAACCAGACTGAGCGAAGAGCGAAGTGAGGTTGAGCTTGTTGTCACGAGCACCCTTCATCAGGCCCTTGGTAACCTCAGCGGCACGGAAGAGCTTAGCAGTGTCCTGACCAGCCACACGAGCAGCAACGAGCTTGGTGGTGTCGTCGTTGTAACGGAGCACGTAGCGGTCGAGTGCTTCGTCGAGGTACTCAGTAGACTTCATGTAGTCCTCGATGTACTGATTCTTGTCATGCTGACCCGACTTGGCGAGCTTCAACGAGTTGGTGCACCACTGCGAGATGTAGTAAGGCTGAGCACCGCCACGGAACTCCTGGAGAACATCGGTATAACGGTCGTATACGCCCTTGTCGGTAGCATCGAGATCGTACTTCTTGAAGTAGTCGATCTTCTTCAGCTTAATAGCCTCGGCAGGCACGGTCTTTGTTGCAAAACCATTGGCAATACGATCATCACAAAGCTTCTGAAGCTCTTTGGCGAAACGCTCCTGGTCGGCAGTGTTACCACCCTTCTGGGCCTGGTCGCACTTTGCGACAAGAATCTTCTCTCCATTGAGGTAGAGAGCGAGGTTGAAATTAGGAACAGCATCATAGAGAGCCTTCCAGGGTTCATAAGCCTCAAGTGGTTTGGCAGGACCCGACTTGGGGAAATAGTCATTGTAGAGTGAATTGTTGGTGCCGGCGGTTTCACCGTTGGCACACATCACTTCCAACATCTCAGGAGTCTGAGCAGAGAGTGCGGTAACTGCCATTGAGAGGACAGCACCAGCGAAAATTTTGAAAGAGGTTTTCATTGTACTTTTGGTGTTTTATGTTAGTGATGATTGTTTTGTCTTTCGGGTTTATGACCACGATGTCAGCTATTGGTTTAAATTGCCTGTCAGCAAAACAGAAGTAGGTCAAAAGCCATGAATTGACTCATCAACGAAGACGTCCACGGAAGAACATCATCTCGTTGAAAGTAAGTCCTACGTTGATGGTGATATAGTTTTCCTTGACCATATTACCTTCCTTGGGACGAACAGTTGAATAACCTACACCGAGATCGAGCGCAGAGCGACGATTGATAGGCATACTCATTCCAAGACTGCCGGTGTATTCACGTAGAGAACTGCCATTGACACGAAGGTAGTTGGACTTGGCACTCATACCAGCACGATAACGGCAAATCTTGAAATAACGATTGGTAAGCACCTTGGGCTGATACTCGATACCAGCAGCGACACGTTGAGTGGTATTGAATACACCCTCCTCAGCCTGGAACTCGGGATTAAGGCCAGCCACATCATTCCACATCGTCTTCTCATATTCTGCAGTTACAGTGAGTTTACGTGCGATATTGTAACTGGCACCTACACCCCACTTCATCGGCAACTTGACAGCGCTACGATAACGATCGCTGCGTGAGATGGTATCGGCACTGTACTTCAACGTCTCCGTATCGACACTCAGATTAAGACGCGGGCTGAATGTTGCACCGATAGTGATGCTGTGGTTTGCCTTGAAACGCTGGGTATAATGAGCACCGAACTGAAGAAGGAGGCCACGTACAGAAGCTTCGTACATCAGATGAGTATTGGTGGCTTGACTCGAAGTGGAGAGACTGCCATCGTGCTCAATTGTTCCAAAAAGCCATCCTGCATTGGCACCCACATTGAAATCCACGCGCTTGTTGTGGAATACACGCCAACCCACTCCAAGCATGAAATTGTTGACGCCACCCAAGCCCTGATGCAGGCTGGAATAGGTCAAGGTATCATGACGAACGGTTGCAGAATGAATAGCGACGGAATCAGAAGTGCCATAATAATAGCCTACCATGCTGTAGGGGGTGAAGGAAAGCGACATTGCAAAATTCCTCCACAGAGGCATTTGGAATGACATATAACTGAAACCGGCATCCCACTTACTTGAACTGGCACCATTTTCGGAATACATTCCATATTGGGCATCGAGACCTACTGAAAAAATCATCGTGAGGGTATCGATAGCAGTGAGCGAAGCAGGATTAGCAAGAATGGTATATTGATTGCTGCGAATCGCGATACCTACATCTCCCATGCTGCGGGTCACTGTATTACCCATGGAACCCAAACGTCCATAGCCGTAACGGTTGTATGGAGAAGAAGTGAGGTTGCTTGTATTCAGATTCTGAGCCACCATTGGCGTCATAGTCATAGCAAATAGAGCCAAGACGAGAAAGGTGGCTGCGTGACGCTGTAAATTCATTTCTATCATCGATATATTTCGAGGGCAAAGATACAAGAATTTATTGAAATAACAAAACTTTTTTGTTTTTTTTATACAAAAACAAGGTTATTTTATGTCAACGTGAGCCATTTTGGCATGAAGAGGGTAGAAAAGGGAAAAACAACGATGGACAGATAGTGTCGGTCCATCATTGTCAATATCAGAAACTATACTTCAATCCTCCATATGTCAGCGCATGGAAATTGTGCTCGTCGTCGGGCGACAAATATGGGTCGTTGGAAAGAAGGAGCATACGCTGCTCGATGAAGAGCACGATATGCGGTGTGATGAGATATCCTACGTTCAAACCTGTCTGCAGGCCTAAGTTGACATCAGTCATCCTGGTGGATTTCCAAGCCTTGGCCTCCTTGTCGTAGTGACGCTTGTTGAAGTCGAAACTATGCATGCCAATATTGAAGCCGACAAATGGACGAACCGACAGTCGGGAAACAAATTTCGCTGGAACAGCAGGAGCAGCCGGTTCGGACTCCTCAGAAGCCTTGTCCCTCGCCTTAAGTAAAAGGTTGGTCAAGTCAAGCATATAGTCGGCCGAAAGCGCATTGTAGTTGATAGCTTCATTCCTGCTGGTTGTCTGAGAACTCTTGGCAAAATCATAACCGATGCGCAGGCCGCTGACATCGTTAAAGTCATAACCAATGGCTACACCTACACCCATCTTCTCGGCATCGAACCATGTGCCAGCAATCTGAACATTTCCATTCTTCAGGTTTCGGAAGAAATCCAAGGGATGCTCAGAGCCCTGACCATACATATTGATGGTTCCATAGGTACCATTAGCGCCCTTGTTCCACTGTTTGATTGAAGGAAGTTCATAATGAATACCAGCGGCACCTGTCCAAATTGGAGCCTTGCCTCCAATCTTGCCTGCCTTAGCAAAATGTACCTGAATACGTCCTTCAACGGTTGCCCAAAATGGAGTCCTACCCAGTCGGCGGCGCAACTGAGTAGCGCCTGTTATGCCGACATATGGATAATTCACAAATGTATTGTAGGTTAGGTCGCCACCGCCTTGAAGAGTCCAAGCCCATCCCTGTTGGTGACTATGGATCCAAAGCATTCCCAGAAGATCGGTTACAAATTCTCCACGAATACCATAGAGGCGGTGCACCAGTTTCTTGTTATTTGGAGTAGCATTCTGCTGGAACAAAGTTGTCTGTATGGCGAGATTACGCGCAAACGAACGTCCGAACGTCAGATTGAACAGCCCGCTCAAAATGTTCGAACGAGTGAAGGTTTCGCCTGTTCCGATCTGAAGACCGCCTAACGTCTGAATGTAGAAGTGAGGAGGATTGTCGGGTACACCCTTTTTGAGCAGATGATACATTTCACGACGACGTTCGATGGTATAACCTATACCGGCAGTCAGGTTCCACTGATTGAAATCGTCGAGTGCATACAAATAACGAGGCTCAATGAAAAGCTCCGTATTTGCATTCAATCGGAAGGAATTCTGGAATCCGAAATCGAACCCGAAACTATGCAAAGGATCCTCCTTGGAAAATGGAGAACTTGAAAATTTCGACACCGAATAAACGGCACCAGCGAAAGGACGCAACGTAAAGCGCCGATATTGATCCAGACCCATCCAGAAATTCGTCAAGTCGAACATATAGTCCAGACTCGTCTCACTTTGGAACTGGGGATATCTGTTTTCATCACTTTTATGATAGATGACATGCTCTTTGAGTCGTACAGAGTGCAAGTCGTTGATGCGTAAACCCAATCCCAATTCGGCTGCAGGTGCAAAATCCTGCACCTTATATCGACTCACATTGGAAGCACGGTCGACACTGAATGCAGCCTCAAGAAACATGTTCCAATTGTTGAGGAAAAGGATGCCTCCCAAGCCTTGCTGAACCTTGTCGTCGTGAATAGCTTGTGCCCTCTTGCGCCAGAAGCTATAGCTCGGCTGGCGATTACGATAATATTCCAAGCCAAAGGACGGAGTAATCACACTGGCACCATCGCCAGCAGAAGAATAGCGACCTTCGGCAACAAGAGCGGTGTTCGAGTTGAGGAAGTACTTCAATTGGGCAGCACCTGTCACTGCACTATAAAAACCATCAGTGCGCTCCCAAGAGCGTGTATTCTTGGAGGAATACTTCCGTTCGTATCCCAATTCGGCACCACCAGATACAGTCAACCCGATACGTTTGACAGAGACTTGATCCCACAGCGTAGCGACATTCAGAACGCCTTCGAGACGTCCAAAAGTCTGACGACGATTATTGTTGCCCTTAAACAGAAGCTGACGGTCGACAGCTCCCACCTGGAAGCCCCAAGAGGGAGCCACCCAATGTCCGATATTCAAATTGAGATTGTATTTCGACAAATCGTTCTTATCGGTTAGTCCTTTCTCCTTGGCGAAATTTATGCCCAAGAGGTTCTGAACATACCAGTTCTCATACCAAGCAGAATGATACCAGCCACCAAACCATGGTGTTTCGCGAAGAGGTTCGGTCACACGCACCAAAAAGCCTGTCTTCAAACCAACGCCATCATCAAAGTCAGCACCGTTCTGATAGTAATCATAATCGGGATCAGACACATAATAATATGGTTCGACGAATGCGGAAACATGGGGGGACAAGGTCTTACGGAACTGAACACCCAGTTGTCCCTGCCATATCATTTCGGAAGACCTACCATCGCTCTTCACAGCACCGAACGAACCTCCGGCAACGAGGAGAGTCTCGAGACTGCGTGAAGGATCATACCCGAACCAGTTATTGGAGAAGTTCCAAAGAAGATCAACCGAGCCCATAAAACGCTCGACATCAGCATTGCTGGCAGGAATACCACTTTTCAAATAGGAGCCGGAGAGACGCAGCGCATAGGATTTGTTGAAGTCCTTGATGACACCTGCTCCTGCACCCAACGCCTCAAACGACGAATACTTGCCAGGACTCAGCGAAAGCTGAGGAGCCCAATAGCCTACAACTGACCATCCTTGCAACAAACGATGACGCTTGTCGTTGAAAAACGACTTCTTATCTGGTGAAGTGTACCATTTGCGAATAAGGACAGAAGGGACATCCAGTGAGACACTATTGGTGCCATTGATGTCAGGCGATTTGTCGTCATCAGTTACGGGGACTGCAGCATGCAACTGCAGCCCCTGCAAACAGAGGGACAGTATGATGAATGCACAAGCAAAGGCATGAACACAGCCCTCGAAGGCATAATGATGTTTATTTGGAATCCGAAGCATATACTATTCTTTATAAGTGTTGGAGATGAACTGCTCGACAGCTTCGAGGAAGATATCTCGCTTCATCTTGCGGCTTCTAGGAGTTCGGTAGAAGTTACGTACATAACTATCACCCTGGAGACGGGATATATAGGTTGGCTGCACATCGATCTTGAAAAGTTGCTCGAGCGCATCAATGGCCAAATCGAAATTGGCATCACGATCCTCGCCACCTATGCTCTCGGCTTGCCATAAGCGAGTGATAGCTGTGAAATAGAGCGCCGCAGGATCGCCAGGGAAACGCAGCTTGAGTTCCTGCAAACTATCGACGCACTGCTGCAGAAGCTCGTGGCAATTCTCCGCAGTCTGAAGCGCATCAATCACACCGTCGCATTTGCTATACATATCAGCCATGTTGGCCACATAGAAGTTGCGCAGGTTGGATTTGCGCAACATTTCGAGGTGGTCGGGATCGTCAAGGAAACGGCCCATATAGCTATTGAGCAATATCTCCAGCTGTTCAGGGTGATACTTTTCGCGGAACTGACTGGAGAGCGTAGGCGTCTCGTTCAGGATATCTGCGAGGGTATATGCCTGATCGATGGCCTCGGGTGTACCTACATTGTAGAGTGTGACAATCTGGTTATAGAGGATGGCATCAAGATTGATGAACTTCACAGGCACATCATAATCGCTCTGCATATAACATGCGAAATTACCTTGGAAAAGATCACTATTAATGAAAGGCGCAAGGATTTCAGGATTGTAGCGGCCGTTGCGCATGCTATCCAAAGCCAGGAAGTTGGCAGCGATAGGAAGCACAAGTCCAAAGCTATTGGATGGATGCTGATCAGTTGTGAAACGACGGACATCGGATGCACGTGCCTTTAGCAATGCTTTGGCAACCATGCCCTTCTCCTCATAAGTAGTGAGTTTAGAGGTGAGGATCCAATAGTAATAGTCGGGCGGGAAGTTATCATAACGTTTAGCCGAACGGAATTCGTCGATGATCATTGCCTCCGAAGCCTCAAACACTGCCTTATAACTGAAGGTCACCTGTGCCTCACGAAGCTGGTCGAGAGCAGCATCAATGGCAGGATCACGCTGACGTGAAGTAAAACCAATCATGTTCTGTTGTGCCTTCATGTTGTTGGGGTTAGCCTCAACAGCACTGCGGACACGATTGATTGCAGCCGTGTTTTCGGGATGCTGTGCCTCGATGATATCTGCCACAGCGCTCCAAGGAGCAATGGAGTCCTTGATAATGTGGAAATTGGCATGTCGCAAGTCCTCCCCTCCCATCGAACGCAAATGGTTGAGGATGCTGAGGCTACGCTGACGCGAAAGATGAAGGTTCATGCTCTGGCCACCCTCAGGCGAAGAGATGCCCACGATACCCACCTGCTGGATGCGCTGATACATATCGTGCGTAATCTCGTAGGCCTTCTGTACCAAGCTATCCATCTGTGCGCGGTTATTGCCCAGATCAAGATTAACCTCTGTACTGAGAAGCTCGAAGCTCAAAGCAAGACTATAAGTCGCATCGACGAGTTCGCCACGGGCACGCGGTTTGAAGCTCACAAGGCGATCGCTAGTGATGCTGCGTCGTGGAGGGCAATCGAACTCTGCGTTCTGCGTAGAGATATTGAGGAACTGCAATGGCATCTGACGCTCGCAACCGCACTCGATTGATGACGTCGTATCGGCATGAATGAAATCATGCAGATAATTGATGTGACGCAACTGATAGTATCGTGTAGGATCGGGCATACGCCAACGATAAGATAACACGGTGTCGACAGGCTCCATCGTAAGCATAAGAGGCTTGGCTGAGCTAGCAAGCGTATCACGATGCTCGATACGTACACGACGGCTCTCTCCCGGCACAGGATAGAGATTCATCTGATTCTGGCGGCTTACGTATCCCTCGACAAGGTCACGTTCGGATGTGATGACATGATGATCGGCAATGACATGGCCAGAATCGACATACGCCTGGAATTCAGAGAAAATGTCGAACGGAGTATTGGCAATGTATGCCTGCACTGTATCATCCTCACTTACTTCAAGAGGAATCCAAGGTGCCGACATACGCACACGATCACGAATGCGATCAAAGGTACGATAGCGCAGCACCAGCTTCCACAAGGGTTGCGGAATAAGGAACAACATCGAGTCGGGCTGTATTTCGCGATACTCCACCCAATTGCGCAACTCCTCCATGTGGGCGATGGTATTGACGCGATAATGCTCCAACGTATCACGAAGCAGATTGCCACGAGTACGACGATAGAGCTGACGCTGGAAGTCCTCACCAGCATAGACAAAAGGACGCAAACGATAGCTGAAATCCTCCTTGCGGGAAGCAATATCGAGGTATTTCACAGCCATGTCGTACTGCATGGGCTCATTCTGGAAATCAGACTTTACGACATTGAGATCACTCTCAAAGTTACACGTATTTACCACGCGATCAATCACAAGACGTTGATCTTCCGGTCCCTCAATATGGAAATTCTCGTTGAAGGTCAACCATGTGCCATCACTCGAAGCCGTGCCATGCTGACGACGGAAATGTGTGCGTTGACGGGTAGTCTCAACATTGGAGAGTTCAGTACGATTCTTATAATAGATAGGACAGTTTGCCTCATCGCCATCGTACTTTGTGATCGACTCAGTAAGTACCACAATCTCGAAAGCACCACCATCCTGTGGGTGAAGGAGAAGTGCCACAGAATATACGCCACGATCATCGCTGGTCATGTTGTTCCAGTAATCAACAGCTTCGGGATACTGCTTGTAGATATCCTGGGCTATCTGGTTGACATCAGAGAGCTCGTAAGCGCTCGTATGACGATGAAGTAGCCATCCGCGTTGACGATACTCATTGACGAAAGCCGAAATAAGATCGCGATGGCGAGGTGCATTCGACTTACTCCAAGCGACAATAGAGTCAGCACAGACTTCATTGGTTACGAAAACATCAAGATCATTACGTTCAGGCAGGCCTAGTGTAGAACCCATCCATACACCATTCTCGGGATCCCAGTTGTGACCCAAATCATCGACGAGCGTGCGATCTTCGGCATTAAGGATGACGAAAGAGAGCGGATCATATTGCGCATAAAGGGGACTTACGACCAATGGACAAAGAAAAGATGCCAAAAGTAGAAGTACCGACATACGCATCCATCCTCCCTGCACAAGCGGGTGGAATGAAGTCACACGTGAGCTGATATTCTTAAAAGTATGCTTAGAAAACATAAGATAGATTCAAACCGAGGTTGATTGTAGTGAACTTGTGATGATTCGACTTCGAAATCACATCAAAAGCATCACGAGATGCACGATTATAATACAGATAGCCCACACCATAGCAGGCTTCAACATTCCAATGGGTGGAAAATGTCCATGCATAACCGACATTGATGCCTGCAGGCATACAGGTCTGTATGTCCTGATCGTCTTTGACGGTATAATGGAAAATACCTGCAATGGGGCCAACAAACAAGCGGTGGAAGGGTTGATGAGAGAACCAGTAGCGATACTCTATCTGCCCACCCTTTAGGTTGGTGTCGCGAATCCATGAGTCATGAACCGAATAGACGCCGGTGATGCCGACAGTACTATGCTCACTCACCGTGAGGTCAACGCTCACGTTAGCAGCCTCGGCTCCCCAAAGCAATGCATTGGTGCGAACCGCTACGGTCTGCGCCGACAACCTGTTGTCATCAAGCAGAGGCTGGAATGCAAGGCAAACCACAGCCAAGGCTACTGACGCGAAGGAAGCTAATGATGTTTTAATTATTGTAATCATTTCTTTGGAATTCTGATACGATATGCGGCATGAGCACGGGCTAGACGAACATGACCATCGGCATTGACATAACGATAGGCGAATCGCAGCAACGTCCATTTCTCCCTGTTCTTTCCATCTGTCATGTCATGCAAGCCAGTATATGTATAATCTTCAATCCATGCCCTGTCAATAGTGTAATGACGCAAATTCTTGTTGGCACGTATCAAGCAACGCATCACGTCATCGATGACCTCCTGTTTATCGGCAGGGATGAGGTTACCCTCAGCATCGTATGTACCTTCACACACAGGTCCATGCTTTACCTGGAAGGGTATTTCAAGATTCCATGTGCCATTCTGTGCATTCAAGCCATTGAGACAAGCACGATGGAACTCCTTGCCTGCTGCAAGGCCTAATGAATCCTCGACAACATAGATGAACTTAACCTTCGGCAACACCTTGCCGAAATCTGCCTCTCCATAGTTGCGGCCATAATGGATCGAATCAATCGTAATGTTGGCATCGCTGAAACCATAGAAACCTTCATCGGCCAACATCTTCAGGACGTCGTCTTTGGTGAGCTGGCGTTCCTGCCCGTTCTTCCATGGATGGTTGATGTTGAACTGTCGGCTAGTAACGGCAGGCACAAACTGCTCGTAGAGCGTACGAGTATCGGTCTCAACATAAGGCTCCAGGTTGAAGCGGGTGGTAATAGAGTCGTAATTCTCGTATACCTGCGTATGGAATCTAAGACCCAGCGCATAGGTGCCGCGATGATTCATCTCCGTTTCGTTAATCGGATGGAACTCACCATCCTCACGATAATAGATGGTCTCCACATCATCGCGAGTAAGCTTACCACCCATCCATTTGCCATTAAGCATCTCAAGGACATTCTCAATCGTAGCGCTTGTGACAAAATCTGTGCTGTTGACAGCTTCCATATTCATTGATGGGAGGCGATTACCATTGCTACGGAAGAAACTACGTAACGAGCGATTGTAACTCAACATGCGTTCCATAGCCTGCTCGAATCCTGCAAAACGTACGCGGAACGGGAAAACATAATGCGCTTCGGTATCCTCCGAATCCAAGTCGGTGGCACGTATCGGCAGATTATATCCTATGACATAATAGTCGCTTGGCACGGTGATGGGGAACCGGGTGTTGTCTTCAAGTTCATACAGCCTTTCGGGACGGAAATACTGCGATTTACAACGTTCACCGAATTCACGACGTACCATATTGAATGTTACCGGCTCGGAGAAGGTTGAGTCATTCTCATTCTTCGGCTTCACATAAATGGTGAGAGGTTCGGTTTCGAACTGCTCAGCATATTCATCAATCTGCTTGCGGGCAGCATCATCCTCGACCTCGATACGACGATAGCGTTCGAGGTTGGGTTGCCAATACTTGCGGCTGATACTATGGTTACGATACGCAATAGCAAAACGAATCTCCGTGACCATGGGGAGAATTCGTTTCCTCGACACCTTGCCAGCATCACTATAGGCATCATAGTCGGCATAAAAGGCTCCAACATTGGCACCAATCTGGAACTGGAAGAAGTGACGATTATCGTAGTTGAAACCCGGAAAATCGTAGCCGGCAGAAATACCAGCAATACCAGCCCATCCATCCTTCAACTTGTCACGATCGACGATGTCGAGTGGCGTATTCATCGTGTATTTCATATACTCGGTATAAAGACCCGAGTAGAAACGGCCCTTCACCAGTTCTGGATGACGGCGGAATGACCAGTGCCAACGCCATTCGACGTGGGCATTCCAAAATTTATAGGACGTTTGGTCATATAGTTTCTCCTTCAGATAATCCTTGCTTGAAGGAGAGCCCTTGAGCTGCAAATAAATCGAAGAAGTGGACTTGCGGTTAGGGTTACCGAAGTCAATGTCGAGACCAATATTGGGAATGACGAGAGCCCAATCGACGAAGTTGGTCGAAAGGGAGAAATGTGACCAGAAGTTATAGTCACTACGGCCAAAGG
>JAEEGK010009509.1_pt1 | contig 22683 bp, 16 predicted proteins | sample 8958771 | NCBI WGS metagenome assembly JAEEGK01 (sample SAMN16246547, study PRJNA631951) | gut metagenome | biome: gut microbiome; feature: rumen; material: SC-attached | host: Bos | place: Iran: Karaj | collected 2018-10 | reverse complement strand
GGCCTGGATCGTGTTGGAGAAGGCGAGCTGCTGGTTGTTGTGACCGTGGAATCCGAACTTCTTGTTTTTCACGATGGCTTTGTAGCGGGCGAGTTCCTTATCGATGTCTTCCTGGTAGAATGCGCCGAAGCTATCGACGAGGTAGAGCACGTCGGCCTTGCATTCTTCTTGGACTTGGTGGAGCGCTTCGTCAAGTTCCGGGCCGCGGTCGCGGCTCACGGCCATGATGTTGAGCGTCGTCTCGTAGCCCATGTCGTGGAAGGCGTTCACCATGCTGATGCCCTTGTCGATGTTCTTGACATAGCTTGCCACGCGGAACATCTGGTAGGGGCTTTCGCTAGCGGGCTTCACGGCGTCCATGTTCACGCGGCCCACGTCGGCCATCACGGCCATCTTGATTTTGGAATCGATGCCGTCCTTGACCTTCCAGAGCAAGTCGTCGTCGCAGAATTTCCACGGGCCGTACTCCTTGGGGTCAAAAAGTTCAGGGGAGTTCTTGTAGCCCATTTCCATGTAGTCGATACCGGCTGCCGAAAGGAGCGTGTATAATCTACGCACGAATTCAAGAGAAAAATCGTGCTTGTTGACGAGGCCGCCGTCGCGGATGGTGCAGTCGAGGACTTTGATAGTTTCGTAGTACATGGTGCTATGGGGTCGCTTCGCTTTGAGGTATGAGCTCGCCGCAAGCGGCTTTGGGGTTAAGGTTATTGGTTTTGGAATGTCGTGTCCGTCAGAGCTTGTGCTGCCTGCACTGAGCAACGCCGAAGTGAGCGCAACTGAAGTTGACGGGCATTTTTTCAATTACATCGCAAACATAGTTTTTGATTTTTGTTCGGTCAAGGAAGTTTTTTTATGATTGTAAAAATATCGTGTATTTAACGCAAAATTAACGTAGAAACGAGAGTGCTTGCTTGTTTTGTTAAAAAATAAGCGGTCTCCTGTGCTAGATTTCCTTTTCCTCTGGTGTCTGTAACATTGTTTAGGGATCCTATTGGTGAAAAAATATTGTTCCCTTGCGGTTTCCTCAAAAAAGAATGAATGGTTGTTTGATTATTCTACGCACATCCTGCGTAAATCAAAAAGCGTGTCATTCCACTTTTTTCTCTCTTTTTTCTTATTTTTCTTATGAAAACGGCATCTGATTATATATTTTAGGATATGTATTTTTCTAAGAATTTTTTGCCGTTATTCCCTTTAGCAGCGGCTGTTCTTTTTGGAACGGCTTCGGTTTCTGCTGAAACCAAGTTTTTCTACAACCAGGTGGGTTATGATGTCGATCAGCCGATTTCCGTAATCGTGCGGAGCGACCAGCTTAGTGACGGCGCTGAATTTAGCGTGATGTCGGGTGGCTCTGCAGTCAAGACGGGCAAACTTTCGGCGGGCACAAATCCGGACAACTGGTTGAACAACGGCAAGTTTTACGTGGCGGACTTGAGCGGGCTTGCGGCAGGAAAATACACGTTGCAGGTTTCCGAGAACGGGCAACCGCAAAATTCCGGCGAATTTGTAGTGGGCGAGAACGCTTTGGAAAAAAATACACTTGCGTCTGTGCTCAATTACTTTCATGATGACCGTGCGAACAACCCGACCGTCGAAGGTTGGGATAAAAGCATGGGCATTTATAATTCCAGCAAAAAGGTCGATGTGCATGGCGGCTGGTACGATGCCAGCGGTGACGTGAGCAAATACCTGAGCCACCTTTCTTATGCGAACTACTTGAATCCGCAGCAGATTCCGTTGACTGTTTGGTCGCTTGCGTTTGCATCGGAACGCATCCCGAAGTTGCTTTCTTCGACATCGACAAAGGCGAAAACGGCAGACGAGGCTGCTTACGGTGCGGATTTCTTGGTGCGTATGCTTGCCGAAGAAGGCTACTTCTACATGACCGTGTTCGATAACTGGGGTTCTCCTCTGGGCAAACGTGAAATTTGCGCATTCACGGGTTCCGATGGTAAAAAATCCGCCGACTACCAGACGGCTTTCCGCGAAGGCGGCGGCATGGCGATTGCAGGCCTTGCCAGTGCTGCGAGGCTTAAGCTGAAGGGCGATTTTACAAGTGACAAGTATTTGGAAGCGGCTGAAAAGGGTTACGAACATTTGTCTAAAAAACAGAGCATCGGCGGCAGCTGCGAATACTGCGATGACCACAAGGAAAACATCATTGACGATTACACGGCGCTTTTGGCGGCAACGGAACTTTTTGCAGCGACTCAGAAAAAGGATTATTTGACTGATGCTCGTAAACGTGCAGAACATCTTATCGGCCGTTTGAGCGAAGATGGCTATTTCTGGAGCGATGACGATAAAAAGCGTCCGTTCTGGCATGCAAGCGATGCGGGCCTCCCGCTGATTGCGCTTGTTCGCTATGCGGAAATCGAAGGGCCTATTAGCGTGGATGCTAAGAATCCCGATTTTGATCTTATTGATTGGGGCTGTGTAGATAGAATCGGTGCCACCTGCGACAATCCGCATTTTAGTAAGGTCATGGATGCTGTCAAGGCTCATCTCAAATGGCTAGTCTCCATTACGAACAAGGTGGATAATCCGTTCGGTTATGCCCGCCAGACTTACAAGACTCAGGACAAGATAAAGGACGGCTTCTTTATTCCGCACGACAACGAAAGCAATTACTGGTGGCAGGGCGAAAGCGCTCGTATCGCAAGCCTTTCTGCTGCTGCGGTATATGCAGCCCGCTCTTTGGATGAAAATGTTGCTGATAGCGTGCAGAAATATGCAGCCGATCAGCTCGACTGGATTTTAGGAAAGAACCCGTATGCAACTTGCATGATGCATGGCAAGGGAACCAAGAATCCGCAAAAGTACGATGGGCAATCTACGTACGATGCGACGCTTGAAGGCGGTATTGCAAACGGAATTAGCGGCAAGAACCAAGACGGCTCGGGCATAGCCTGGACTGATGACGGTGTTGGCGCTGTAGGCTTTGATGCTTTGAAGGAAGCATGGCAGGTGTGGCGCTGGGACGAACAGTGGCTGCCGCACAGCACGTGGTACTTGATGGCTGTTGTGGAACGCTATGACGAAATGACGAAGATGATCGAGCCGCCGCGTTCTGCATTGCCGAAATCTTATGCTACGGCCAAATTCGGCATGTCGCTTGTGGGCAAAACGCTTTCGCTCAATTTGCCACGCGTTGCTGTTGGCAAGTCCGTCAAGATTGTCGATGTGCAAGGCCATGTGCAAATGCAAAAAATAGCGCAGAGCATGAACGAAACGATGAACTTGAGTGCGCTCAAGAGAGGCGTTTACCTTGTTCAGGTCCAAGGTCTTGCCGTGAAAAAATTTATACTTCGTTAAAAAACAAATAAAATAAAGGAGGGGTTTTTAATGGGGGGGAAATATATATCGCCAAACTTCGTTGTATTGGCTGTCTGTTGCTTGATGGCCTCATTTCTATTTGCGGCTCCGTTCAATCCCAATGAGCGGCGTGTCGTTATCAACGATGGGGATTCGCTTACGCTACAGGACTTAGGCGACGAATTCTATAGCGTTACCAAGACAGATGACGGGTTCCTTGTAATTCGAGGTGATAGTAATCTATATTACTATGCCGATGAAAACAGCGAACCCTCGAAATTCAAAGCCAGAAATGCGAATAAACGCGATGGCGAAGAAAAAAAATTTTTGAAAGGTCTTGATAGGCAAAAATCTTTTACGGCTCATTGGAAAAAGCATCAGGGTCGTTCTGTCAGTGAGCCTGAGAAACGACGGCCGGCGCGTGCTCCCTGGGTGCCTACTGTGTTGCCTAAGTCCCATCATTCGAACGGGAAACTTCGTTTTCCGATAATTTTAGTGGAGGTGAATGGGGGGACGAATCTTGATTCTGCAGAATTATATGCAGTGCTGAATCAGGAAAACTACCGAAAGAAGCCATACTTGGGGTCTGTTCGAGATTATTTTGTCGATCAGTCTTCGGGCGTTTTTGTTCCCCAATTTGACTTGTACTTTGTGAGCTACAGCGATTCGGTGAAAAAAGATGATAGTATGTATGGGTTTCTAGAGCGGGTCGTCCAATTGATGTTGGACAAATACCCTTCTTTTGATGAATCTCTTTATGATTCCGACAACGATAGCATAATCGATGCGTATGGTGTGCTATTTACGGGTAATTCGATTGTATTGGATTCTAGATATATTGAAGGAATTCAGATTCCAGGACGATTGAATGTTACGAATAAGGGTGGAAAATTTTTTCAAAATGGTTTCTTGTCAACTCAAGGTCCTCTTTACTATTCTGATCTGATTCACGAATTCAGCCATACGATGGGACTAAAAGACCATTATTGTGCGTATACGGATCCTTCTGTAGATTACAGAGACGCTTCTTATCCGGCTCCGGGAACACTTTACTGGGATGTGATGGGGTATGGTGTGGCCAACACTTGGGATTCATTGAAAACGCCTCCCAATTATAGCGCATTTGAGAGAAACTTTATGGGTTGGCTTGAATATACGCCGATAGAAGAAGGAAAACCGGTGAAAATTCTCCCGCCACTAGGAACAAACAACGTCGCCTATTTTGTTAAAGTGAACGAAAATGAATGGTATATTTTTGAAAACCGCCAGAAAGTCAAGTGGGATATTGGACTTCCGTATCATGGAATGCTTGTGTGGCATATTGATTACGATTTACGTCAATGGAGCTTGGATAAGTTGAACAGTTTTCCGGCTCATCAACGTGTGGATATTGTTGAAGCGGGTAATTGGATGTACAGATCTTTTGCGGATAGCGTAAAGCTGAAGGATGACCCGTTTCCAGGAATGCAGAACGTGACGAAACTTTCGCCAGTTCTTTCGTGGGCGGGTGATACTGTGCTTAATGGCTTGTTCAATATTATGGAAGCGGACACGAACGTGTGTTTTTCGCTGAGTCCAGATGTCTCCACGGACGAATGTAAAATTTTCCTGGTTTCGTCAAGCAGTAAAACTTCTGAGTCGAGTTCTTCGGAATCTTCGTCAAGTTCCATGGGAACGCTCAAAAAACAAATTTCTATAAGAAATTCCGGTTTCCATGTTGTGGTTGAAGGTAAGACCCTTCTGATTGACTGCCCAGAGCAGGATTTCGAAACCGTGCATGTCTTTGATTTGCAGGGACGCGTGCTTGCCGCTACGACGTTCACGGGAACATCGTACCGGCTGAATCTCGGGGAGCATGCCTACGGGACTTCGTTTGTTGTCCGGATTAAGTCAAGGCGTGGCTTGGTGGAACATTTCAGAATATCGCCGTAAGGCAAAAACTCAATTCATCACCTTGAACTTTTGGGAGGGGGCGAAGGCCATTTGCGCTAAAATGTCCTTGCCTGTCTCCATAAGTTTCTTGGCCTCTTCGGCGAGTTTGTCGCTATCGTTTTCCTTGATGACTTTGTTCAAGTGATCCATGGCGACATTGACGTCAAACTTTGTCTGTATGCGGAGCTCGCCGATGTCGAAGTGCGCTTTACGGAGGAACCCTGCATCCTTTTCCTTGGCCGCACCTTTTTCGAGGAGTACGATTGCTGCCTCTGGAATATCCTTTTGCTTGGCTATGGCACCCCATTCCAGCCATTGGGTACTTGGAATTTCGGCATAGCTCCCGGCAATTTTGTTCACGTAGTCTTTTACGTCCTGGACATTGATGGGATCTTCGTTCATGAGAGCCGTCAACCCGTATTGCAGTAGCCGTGCTGCGTTTTCGTTTTCGCCGTTGTTCGAGGCTTCGAGGCCGTTGTTGATCATTTTGCGAGTGCGTTCACCCGGAGTCGTCGTTTCTACGTTTTCACGGGATGCGACACTCACTGTGTTTTCTTCGGAACGGTGCGGCATGTAATAGCCTGCAAGTCCGCCTAGCGCAAAGAATATTGGCGATTCGGCGGCGACCGCGTTGAAAATTCCGGGGTTCAGGAACCAGTCGATAGCCATGCTGACGACAAGGCATGCTTCCGAAATTTTGCAAACGTAAGACGGTATGCTGTCTTTCTCCCTGTCGAACGTGTTTGCTCCCAACAAGAAGCAGAGCATCAGGCTTACGCCCATGTATCGTTGCGTAGCGAACTGGTTGAAGAACGATGTATCTACGAGCAGCCCGACAAAGAACCCGCTGATGATTGTGATTACGATAGCGTAGGCATAGACATACAACGTATTCCATCGCTTTTCGAGCTGCATGAGGGCGAACATGAAAACAATGACGAAGAAAATGAAGGACCATGCGCTCGGGAACAGGAGACCGCAAGTAAGCAGGCTTTCCGTATTTCCACGCTTGGGAACGTAGGCCCATTTATAGCGGATGAACTTGTCTGTATAATTCAGAATCCATTTGTTGAGTTCCGCCTCGTATTGCTTGTCGGTTGGAAAATTGCCGTGCTGCGCGGCGTACTGTTCCTTTCCGCCCTGGTTTTCCCACCAGTCCAGAAATTCAACCTTCATTTCTTCGACGCGCTCTTCGACGATTGGCGTTGGGTTTTCGACATGGTAGCGTTCCTTGTAAAGCTCATATTCCTGTTTTTTGAGCTTGTCGTCGGGCGTGAGTCCCACGTTCTTGAACTCCTGGGCGCGTTCCTCGTTCCACCACTTGTCGAACGACTCGTAGATGTCTTTTTCTTGCCGCAACTGTTGGATTGTCGGATTGAGGGTCGTCTCGAAATTGAATATTCCGATGGCTACAAGCGCGATAAGCGTCAAGTAGTGGTGTATTTTAAACACTTTGAATGGTTTTAGGAGTATGCTCAATATTTTCTTCATACTAATGAATATAACCAAATCACTAGTAGAATGCCAATCCGACAACGCTAAAATGTGCGTTTGCCGTACTCGTTCAGCTGGTTCCACAAAAAGTCGGTGTTCACGTCGCGGTATCCGAGGGCGTTGACCTCTTCGCGGAGCTTGTGGGCGAGGGCGAACAGGTTCGGGCACTTTTTCATGCGTTCGGTGGCGTCGAACGTGGTGAGGGCATCGATCCAGTCGTGGATTTCGGGGAATCGTTCGTCGTTGAACACGTTCTCGCGGCCAGTCTCGATGTATTCCATGTAGCGCTTGGTAATCAGGCGGCCTTCCTCGGTGTAGATTTCTTTTGCCTTGGGGTAAAGCTTCACGCCTGTCAAGTATTCGTGCATGACGGCGCCAAAGCTGAAGTAATCGACCGCATAGGTAATGTTTTCGCGGGCGAGGGCGAGTTCGGGGGCGCAGTAGCTGGGCGATGCAAGTCCACCGCCTTCGGTGACGGTCTCGCGCATTTTCGCCTGGGCGTAGCCGAAGTCGCAAAGCAAAATTTTGTGGTTGTTCTTGTGCGTCGGGTTCTGGCACAGGAGCAAGTTCTTGGGCTTGATGTCCTTGTGGACAATCTGGTAGTAATGGAGCTGGCTGATGGTGTTCGCGAGGTAGGCCATTTGGGCAACTCGCTTGACCAGTTCTTCGTCGGTGAGCTTGGGCTTGATGACCCTGTCGAGGGAACAGCCCTTGATGAACTCCAGCTTGAGGTAGGGGTGGCGGCCTGCAATCCCGCCGCCAAAAGTCTGCACCACACCCTCGATGTTTGTCGCACGGATGAGGTTGTTGATGCGGATCTCGTCCTGGAACGCACTCAGGAGCATGTTCAGGCGGTGCAGGCGGTTCTTGCCGGGCGGGGCCCAGTACTTGCAGATTTTCACGACGATTTCTTTTTCGTCGTAGCGTTTTTCGTCGCGCGGGTGTTCAATCCAGAGCTTGGCGCGGTATAGCTGGTTCGTGCCCGTGAGCGAAAGCGGCTCGATGAGCTCGATGCGTTCTGCGTTGCCGTTGTGCTTGAAGTCGGGGTTATGGTCGAACCACCGCTGGTATTCCGCCATGGTATAGTTCGGACGTAGCGCCAAGTTGCGCGAAACCCTGTCCATCATTTCTGCCAAATTGTTCCAGAACATGTAAAAAATTTAAGAAAAAAACACCCCGCAAGGGAGTGCGGGGCGATAAAGAGCGGCAACCCTAGCTTGTATTTAAACATGTTTGGGGTTGGTTATGCCGGGATGGCGACGTTATGGGCCATCTAGACTATTTCTTCTTTTCTTCGTTTTCGGCGTGACTGCGTGCGAACGTAACCTTTTCTTCGCTCTGTTCTTCGAGCCTGGACGTGATGAAGTCGTATGCCTCATCGACCGTGTCGCAGAACTTGAAGAGCTTGAGGTCTTCTTTGTTGATCATTCCCGTTTCCGCGAAGAATTCCCAGTTGAGCGCCTGTTTCCAGAACTTGGAATCGAATATAACGACCGGCATCTGCTGGGCGTACTTGTCTGTCTGGATAAGCGTGAGCATCTCGAAGGCTTCGTCGAGCGTGCCGAATCCGCCGGGGAAAATGACAAGCGCGCGGGCCATGCGCAAGAACCAGTACTTACGGATAAAGAAATAGCGGAACTGGAGGTTGAGTGCATCGTCCAGATACGGATTGCAATGTTGTTCGAAAGGCAACTTGATGTTCAGGCCAATCGAAGGCGTGCCGACGTCGGAGGCACCGCGGTTACCCGCTTCCATGATGCCCGGACCGCCGCCAGTCATGATAGCGTAACCCTGGTGGCGCTTGTTGATCCACTTGCCGAGCTTTGCGGCGAGTTCGCGTGCGCCGTTGTAGGAATCCGCTACTTTGGACAAACGGTCCAGCCTTGCAAGTTCGGCCTTGTTTTTGCAGTTCTTGCGACGTTTCTTGATTTCGTCAGGCGGGAGCGTGCGTGCCGAACCGAAGAATACGATGGTATTCCTGATATCCTCTTGCTCAAAAACTTGCGCAGGTGCAAAAAATTCAGAAAGGAATCGGATGGGGCGTGCTGCATCGCTGTCCATGAATTCGGCGTTGTGGTATGCCATTTGTCCCGGTGCCGGGTGGATTTTCTTCGGTGCCATAATAAACCTCTTTTTGTTCGCACATTTATTGAATAATATACGATAAAATGCATTTGCGGATAAAAAAGTAAAGTTTTTATCATCTTACTTGGAATAACATTTGTATATTAAGGGTATGCTAGTTAAAATGTGGACAGACAATTTTGTCATTACGGGTGAAATCGACACGTTGCGTGACGAACGCCTCACGGACTACATCCGTGAAAACAAGGACTTTATCGCGGTGACTCAAGTGCGCGTTTGCGATAGGAACGAAAAGGACTTGTTCCGCACGCATTTCTTGAACGTCAGCACCAATCACATCGAGATAATTCTCCCGGCAGAATAACTGCAGCTTTCACTAACGATCTAGTCGAGGGACTTTTGCTTTGTTGCTCCAGAGTTTGGAGTAGCACGTTTTTTGTAGGTCTCTCGTCTAACATCACTGGATCCTTCGCGTTGCTCAGGATGACGCTTCTCTCGTCTCTCGTCTGTAGGGCTTCGCCCGTTCTCTCGTCTAACTTCACTGGATCCTTCGTCACTACGTTCCTCAGGATGACGCTTCTCTCGTCCAACCCCTCACCATTCGATGGCGATTTTCGCGACGAGGAAGCGGCGGGAAACTTCGTCGAGCTTGGTCGGATCGATTTCGATGCCGAGGAGCCCTGCAAAAATGACGAACGGACTAGGCGTCGTGCCCTGGTTGTTGCACTTGACACGCACCGTCATTGTTCCATCCTGAATGTCAATCCCGAGAACTTGTTCGTTCAAGTCCATCTGCTGGCCGCGGTGGTTCGTGACAATCGGCAATTGCTTTTGTTCGAACTTTTGCATGAGGTCGGCGGGTATGCTTTTTGGCGTGTGGCGGTATACCATCGCTTTCGGAAAATGCTTCGAGAGCTTTTCCTTGAGGGGCTCGATATCGATAATTTCCATGCCGCGCGGGAACGGGGCGCTGAGCTTTGCGATAATCTTGGGCTTGCCTTCGGGCGAAATGTCCAGCGGTTGGAGCAAATCGACGCTGATGACTTCGCAGTACGTTTCGAGGCCAAGCGGTAAGGCTCCCATGTTGACGATGCGTGGCTTGGGACTGAAGCCTTCGCTGAACTTGATCGGGATGCCGGCACAGATAAACGTGCGCTCGAAGAAACTGAGCATGTTGTGGTGCGGCAAGAATCGGCTGATGCCGGATTTCTTGAATGTAATCTTGTAGCTGTAGCTCACCTTCTGGCTCGGACGGCGATCTGCCACGAGCTTCTTGATTTCTTCGGGTGTGCGGCTTGGCGCCTTGTGGCGCACGGGGTCGTCGGCGAGGACGATTTCTTTTCCGAAACCGGGAATGCCGCATGCCTGGCAGTCGCCCCATTTGCAGTTCGGAACAGGCGCCGATGTCGGGTCGAAAGCCTTTTCCCATTCGCGGCGCAAGTACTGTTTTGACGTGCCGGCGTGGATAAAGTCCCACGGGAACACTTCGTCTTTTTCGCGTTCACGATACACCCAGCTTGTGTCGTAGCCGCATTCGTCCCAGACTTCGAGCCACTTGTTGAAGTCGAAGCGGTAGCTGTCGCTTTCGAAGATGATGCCCTTCTTGTAGGCGGCGTAAATGACGGGACCGAGGCTGCGGTCGCCACGGCTATAGACTGCTTCCAAGAAACTCGTTTCCCAAGCGGCCCAGTTGATTTTCACGTTCGGGTGCTTGTAGAATTTTTCACGAACAAAGCGTATGTGACCGAGTGCAGTTTCTTTGTCCATAAACGGCGCCCATTGCAGACCCGTAAACGACTTTGGAATGAGAATGCCAATGCTCACCGCAATTTGGATGCCGCGGTTGTACTTGCGCCCGATTTTCACGAGATTGAAAATGAGTTCGCAGAACGCTTGCATGTCATCTAGATTCTCGGTCGGGAATCCGATCATCGTGTAAAGTTTAATTTTGTTGAATCCGCTGGAGAACGCATGTTCAGCGGCATCGTACATGTCCTGGTCGCTGATGGTCTTGTTGATCATCTTGCGGATGCGTTCGGAACCCGTTTCCGGTGCGAACGTCGCGCTGCGCCCGCCCTTGAGCGCAGCGACCTTTTCGGCGAGACTTTGCCCGAAACTGTTGACGCGGATGCTCGGAAGGCTCACGTCTACGTTGTCGTAAAACGGGTCATCGATGATTGAATCCGTGAGCGCTTCGACCGGCTTGTAGTCTGCGGTAGAAAGCGATAACAGCCCGAGTTCGCGTTCGCCTGTCGCCTGGATGCCTGCCTTCGCGATATCCAGAACATCGTCCGGATTGAGTTCTCGGCACGGCCTATACCAAATGCCTGCCTGGCAGAATCGGCAACCCTGCGCACAACCGCGCATCACTTCCACGCTGAAGCGGTTGTGGACAAGCTGCATGTTCGCAATCAAGTTCTTGATGGGGTAGTCTTTCGGATCCAGCACCGGAATGAACTGGCGACGCACTCCGTTTGTATGCTCGTAGGAGCCCTTAGCCGGTTCCTTCGGGACAATCGCGCCAAATTCGTTCTTGACGACCTCGCGCAGACTTGGTACATAGACACCGTCTATCTTGGACAAATTCTCTAGAATCTGTGCACGCTTGAGGCCCGCCTTGCGGCCTTCGCCAACGCAACGTACAAATTCTACAATCAGCTTTTCGCCATCGCCAATCATGAACGCATCAAAAAAGTCGGCAACCGGTTCGGGATTGCCCATTGCAGGTCCGCCCGAAACGACAATCGGGTCGCTCTCGGCACGGTCTTTCTGCCACGCTGGAATCCCTGCGAGTTCAAGCACATACGGCACGTTCGTAAAGTTCAGTTCCGTCTGGAGCGTGAGCCCCACGACTTCGTAATCCTTGACCGCCGTATAGCTTGCGTGCGTATAAAGCGGAATATCGTACTTCTTCATCTCGGCGGCCATGTCGTCCCACGGCGCAAAAGCCACTTCGCATAGCAGGTCCGGTTCGCGGTTCAGCACATGGTACAGAATGCGCAGCCCGTTGTTGCTCATGCCGATTTCGTAGGTGTCCGGGAACACGAACGCCATACGCGCCAGCATTTTGCTGTGGTCTTTGATGACGCTGTTCGCTTCGCCGCCCATGTAACGTGCGGGGGATTCAACTGCGGGGAGTGCTAGGGCAATTTTTTCAAGGATAGTCATAAGCCAAAATCTAGCAAAAAGCCCCGGTACTTATGCGAACCGGGGCGTCAAAAAACATTGCTCTAAAAACTTTCTAATTACCGGGAGATGTGATAGGAGTTGTCGTATTGCTCAGTTTATTGAAGTTCGGGGTCAGCGCTGTAAGGCAATTTGTGATGTCTTCAGCAGATGCCCAGAATTTGACGTGGTTGCCGCTGTTTTCTATGGCGTAGTTGACGAACCATTTTTTGCCTGAGGGGCACTTATTCAAACTGACAAGCGATACGGCTGTCCAGTTGTAGGTGTTTTGAGCGGCGTCGTATGCGAAGGTCGTGGTGTTTGCAATTCCGGATGCGTTCCCTGCTGGAGATTTGTATCCGATAGCTTGCCAGTCTCCACCTTTATGTTGCTCGTAGATGTAAGTCTCTTGCAATTTTGTGTAGGTCCCTGCCGAAAAACTGAGTTCGGAGGCTTTGGCTTTGTCTATCATGCCAAAAAGTTTCGGGACAGCAATTGCTGCTAGAACCCCCATGATTACTACAACGACCATCAGTTCGATAATTGTAAAACCCTGCTTTTTCATAGTATGCCTTGGATTTACTCGAATCCTGTAATAGAAAAATATGTTTTTTGCATGTACTTTTGTAAAAATAAAATATTTAAGAATGAAAACTAGGGTATGAAATAAATTTTACGAAATTTCGCCTCAAAAATCGGTATTTGTCCATGTTTTTCGTGATTGCAGTCATCCCCGAAGGCTACAGTTCCTGTTGCAGCCCCATTTTTTTGATACGCGAGTTTTCGTTGTCCACGCGACTGATGCAACCTGATTCGGAAAACTTTAATCCTTGTTGCAAGATGATGTCTATGCAGAGTGCCCGGTTTGGCCCAAAAATGGTTGTGGATTTTTTTTCGAAACACAAAGAGAAGGCGCTCAAGGAGGGGTACGGCGTGAAAAAATTAATCGGACCAAGGCTTCCCTTTCGTCGTTCGCTTATTCAAACTTTTTTTGGAACAATCAGACTTTGTCTTGTCTTTTTACTTTAGATGGGTTCCGCTGATTATTTTGAACTGAATTATTTTGGATGCAAAAAAAGCCCCGAATCCTTGCGGAATCGGGGCCTTCGTGGGGCCTCCCGGACTTGAACCGGGAACCAACGGGTTATGAGTCCGACGCTCTAACCGATTGAGCTAAAGCCCCAGCTCGCCCAAAATTAGTAAATATTTTGAAATTGTTTTAGCCCATTCGTAATGGAACCCGCTATAAGCGTTCACAACGCATTTGTCCCAATCGGCGACTTCCGTGTTATAGACGTTAATCGCATCCTTGATGCGGCGCAACATCTGGTGCGGAGCGTTCGCATCATCGACGAGAAAAGCATTCGCTTCGCCGGCGGTCTCAAGGGTGTAGTCAGTCAGCATGCTTGCGATACCGACGTTTCGTCCTGTGAGCGGAAGCGTGCCTGTGGCCATCGCCTTGAGGATAATCGAGGCGGACGGCTCCTGTAGGTTCGCCGCGAATAGAATGTCCGATGCTGCAAGCGTGTCGCGGAGTTTGTCTCTGTTGTTCGCTTCTTCGGAGTCGAACTGGAGGATGCGGACGAAGTTGCCGTACTGCTGCGACACGTCTTGGTAATAGTTCCATTCGGGGTGCTCTGGAGAAATGCCTACGATGATGAGCGAGTTCTGCTTCGCGATGTCCGAAAGGATGGTTGCAAGCGTCTCGGACGTGTTGCCCGATTCCATGTCCATGTGGCTGTAGATGATAAGCTTGTGCGAAAGATCCATGTCGAACTGGCGCCCGAGGCTCGCCTTCGCAGCACGCTTCGCTTCTTTGATAGGGAGCTTTGCTTCGTCGTTGAAGTCCCAGAATTTGTAATTCACGCCGAACTGGATGCCGAGGAGCTTTTCGCTATTGCGATTCAAAAACCCGCTGAGGCCGCCGGGGAGGTTCGTGTTGAGCATCGCGTCGCGGTAGCCCGACGATGGGAACAGCACCTTATTCGCGTACAGGATTCCTGCTTTGAGGAGGCTTACCTTGCCCCAGAATTCGTAACCGTCCATGTTGAAATCCTTGGGCGGAAGACCGATTTTTTCGATTTCGCTTGGATGCACATGGAAGTCGTAAGTGATGTTATGGACGTTGAAAAAAAACGGGATGCTGTTGAACTGTTTTTGATAGACGGTATGGCAAAGCGCTCCGACAAGGGCGCCGCCCCATTCATGTCCAAGTATCGCTTGGAACTGGATGCTGCTTTGGGCGCTGTACGTGAGGACAGCCGAGGCGAACATCGCAAATCTCAGGTGGTTGTCGTTGTATGGCGGCGAGTGCGGCGGGCCATAAACATAGGGACGCCCGAAATATTCCTCATTATATATATAGGTGTGGAGAGGGTCGTCATCGGAACGCCAAACCTCGAAAGGCATGTTCTGCAAGGCTTCGACGCCTTTAAAAACGCAATGATACTTGTCGGAATCAACTATATGGTCCTTGTAAAAGGGCGAACAAGTTACAACTTGAGACCCGGCATCGGCAAATGCCTGTGTCATGCAGTTTACTGCAGTTGCAAGTGGACTAGGTGTCTTCCAGTTCCCCGCTTCTGGAGTTACGACGAGTATATTCATTGATTTTTTACCACTTCAAAAAAAAATTTACCTATAAAAATAGGTATGTATAAATTTATTTATTTAAATTTCAACTGAAAGGGTATATTTTATTTTTTAACGTGATAAAGAGTCCTTTTCAACGTTTTTTAACATAACTTCATCTGAAGGATACAAAATGAAGAAGATTTTCATTGCTGCTTTGGCAGCCGCTGTGGCGATTTCGCTTACCGGCTGTAAGGGTACTAACGAAAAACGCGGTGACGAACACCTCAAGGAAGGCCGTTTCCGTAACGCCATCAATTCTTATCTTGAAGCAAAGAAGAAGGGCAAAATGTCCGAAGAATTCTTTGACAATTTCACACTTGCGCTTGTGCGTGCGGGTGAAGCTGAATCCAAGAAGGACTTGAGTAGCGACCTCATCAACAACTATTTCGAAAAAGCTGCTGTCAATATTCCGCAGGTGAAGGAAAACGCCACTATTGAAGAATATGTAAAGACGCTTGCAGAAATCGGTAAGCGCCAGGCCGCTCAGGAAGGCGTTGATTTCGCAACCATTATCAATGCGTTTGCAAAGATCGACTCTGCCGAATCTGTCGCAAAGAGCCGCCACGTTGCAGAATCCGACGTGAAGAACATCCGTACCGAAACCGAAAAGCTCTATGTAGCACGCAACTTGCAAGAAGCCACTTCCGAAGACGATCCGGTCGTGAGCGAATACTTGCTGCTCCGCATGGCAGCCATGGCTCCGACCAACCCTGATATCCAGGCCGCATTGAACAAGAGCCGCAAGACGACTCGCGGTTACTTCCTCATCTTCGGTGAAAACATCCCGGATTTGAGCGGCAAGCACAAAGTTGACAAGTGGGGCTACGTGATGGCCATGCCGACCATCAAGATGACCAAGACCTCCCTCTCTGGCGAACTCCAGTTCTGGGCTACGACGGGTAACAACACGGAACTCGATCCGTCCCTCATCAAGCTCGTCTCTACCGATGGCAAGGAAGTCTCTGCCAAGGGTGACACGGGTTGGTGCGAAGCCGAAGTTCTCGTGGGCAAGAAGGGCGACGAAAAGATTGAAAAGAAGCAGAAGAAGTTCAAGGGCAAGGGCAAGTTGATGAACGAATTCCAGTGCTCTGTGAATATCAGCTTCTCCTTCCCGGCAGGCTTTGTTCCGGATTACATCCATTACAAGGATAATTTCGGCGAAGGCAAGAAGTTCCTCGGTCACTAATTCGAAACAGATTTAAAGACTGTTTTAGGACTCGCTGCGTAACGCGGCGGGTTCTTTTGTTTTTTATAGGTGTTAGGTTTTAGGTGTTAGGGTTTAGGTTGGTATGGGCACGCACTCTTGCGGGTGCTTTGGGGTATGAGGTGTGGGGTAAGTTGCTTTGCTCAAGATGATTAACTTGGCTACGAAAAAGCCCCGAAACGGTGTCCGGGGTACTTTTGCTAAATGGAGATTCCCGCCTTCGCGGGAATGACAATCGTGCAGTTTCTATTGCAATAACTGTTTACTGCCTACTTCCTACTGTCTACTAATTTCTAACTAGAATTCCGCGTGGGCGCTCATGCCGAGAGCGAACTTCGTCTTGCCGACGACCGGGTTCTTGTCATCGCTGAAGTTGTAGCCGAACCAGAAGACGAGATTCGTGTTGAGGGTCGGATAGACATAGAAGTTCATGCCGAGGAATTCGAATTCGTCTTTGCTAACCTCGGAGTCCGGATCGTGGTATTCGAAGCTTACGCCCAAACTGAATTTTTTGGTGATGTTGAAGCTCGGTTCCACAGCGAAAAGCATTTGGTCATCCGTGAAAATCTGCTCGGAAGCCGGCCCATCGTTCTTGTTGACGATGGCGTAGAAATAGCTGAATCCCAAGTTGAATATGTCATAGTTCATGCTCGGTTCGACGAGGAAGGAATGAACACCGTGACCCTTGTACGGGTGCAGGCCGTAAACTGCATAAACGCTGTAGTTCAAGACTTCGAGGCTCTTGGAGTAGTCGAGTTCGGTACCGAATGTATAGCCATAGCTGCGGCCAAGCTCAGAGCCGAACGCCCAGTCCAAGCTCGGAGTGACGGTCAAATGTTCATCCGGACGGTTCAAAAGCTTGATACCGTAGCTGGCAAATGCTTCGATGGAGCTTTTGGAGTTCTCCGATGCGCCGATGTAGAACTTGCCTTCGCCGAACTTGCTGTTGCCAAGTTCCACGCCGATACCGCGGACGGTCTGGTTACGGGAGATGACCGCATAATTCTTGGGGTTGCGCCAGAAATAGTAGTTGAAAGCACCGGCGCTGTAGGTCAAATCACCGAATACGAAGCTTACGTCCTGGTACGGTTTCCAGCGGAGTTCCACACCATCGAAATTGAAAGCCGTGTAGCGGTCATTTGCACTATTGATTGCCGTCGAACGAGCAAGACCATGGCGGATTTCGGCGGCCTTGTCTGAGTTCGTCACGTTACTTGTAGTGTTTGTATATACGGTGACGGAAACATTTTCGTCGAGGTTTGCCGTGGCAGATAGTTCGATATCCTGGCTTGCGGCATTGGTGGGGTCAAAATCCTTGTCAAAATAGCTACCATAGTCAAAGTTGACATCGCCATGGATTTCAATGTCGGCGGCCATAGCAAAACCGGTAGCGGCAAGGGCAATCGGCAAAATAAATTTACGCATACAATCCTTCCAAAAAAGATTTATTTGATTTTTACGTGCAAAAGATAGAAATATCTTTGTCGAGAAACCAATGTTTTGAGCCTAGTAGCTCAAAAATAGGAACATGCTTTACTTTGAGTGATTCAGTTTTGTAAATTTGGAATACAATCTATATAAGGTGGATATGAAATTTACCTCTCGTATCATTCTTTTTTTATCGTTTGCGGTCGCGCAAGGTGTTTTTGCTTTGACGGCGGAGCAGGTTTTGGACAAGTCCAAGGCGTGGTTCAAGTCGGGCAAGGCCTGGAGCCTAAATTTCAAGGCCCAGGTGTTTCAGGCGGATTCCCCGGAAATCAGGACTCAGTCAGGAAGCCTGATCGTTACCGAAGGGGACAAGTTCAAGCTGGACTTGTCGGGCATCAAGTTTTATAGCGATGGCGAGAGCCTTTGGCAGTGGAACGTGGAACAGAAGCAGGTGCTTATCAAGGCGGTTGAGGACTTGTCAAGTTCGCTGCACCCATCGGAGCTTTTGTTCAAGTATCTGAACTGCAAGGCTCTTGAAATGGGCGAAGCGGAACTTTCGAAACAGAAATTATGGACGCTGAAACTCGATCCGTCGAAGTATGCAGGCCAGTTCACCAAGATGGAAGTTTGGCTTTCGCAAAAGGATTTTTCCCCGGTGCGACTGATGACGGAAGACCCGGCAGGGAATGTCTCTTGGTATAATATCGTGGATTTGAAGGTCGTCAAAAACGTTTCTAACGACGAATTCAAGTACAAGCCTGTTGCGGGCGTCGATGAAATCGATATGAGGTAATTTGTGAAACTTAGCATGATGAAAACGTTTGGATCGTTAAAGTCGCTTGCTTTGTCGGCGAGTTTTCTTGCAGGGACGGCTTTGTGCGGAAACGCTTTCGCTGGTGAAACATTGTTTAGTAACTATGTGTTTGCCGTTGCCCCGGCTGGGCAAAATGGAACACTATGGTCTTTTTCACGAGATGGAAGCTATAGCGGTGTGACGTTATTGAACTTTAATGTTACGGATAAAGGTTCTGTGGTGACGGAATCGACTGCGCAAGCTCAAGTCGAAACGGATACGTTGACTGCGGTTCAAGATGGAATTTTTGAAGACGATCTTGCTGAACGGAGACGTATCCCCGCTGTTTATACGGGGGCGAAGTTCGGACTTGTGCTTCCGATGTTCGCGATGGATAAAGATGACCGTTATTTACGTCCGGCAGGGTATTATACTATACGCGATTTGAAATATGTTGTTGAAAATCCGGTAGATGTTCCGTCGGCCGCAGATGATTTGGAAAAGCCGATGCAATATGCGACAAGTGGTTTTGCTTATGATTCTACTGCAAAACGCCTTTGGATTGCTCGTGGTGCTTTAGGAGTCATGGTCCATGATGTGTCTGGAAAGAAAAGCGCTGACACAACGTTTATTTTAAATCTGAAAACAAAACAGCTAGAAAGACTCAAGGATAATGCGGAACTGGATTTGAAAAACAATCCTGAAATATTTGATGTCCGGTTGCATCCGGAAACGGGCGATTTGTGGCTTGCGACTGCGCAAGGTATTTGGATAAAGTCAAAAGACGGACTCAAAAATTTTTCAGCAAAGCTAAAAGATTTTCGCGTGACGGGACTTTGGATGGGCGGTTCTCCGCTTCAGATTATTGCGGAAACTGCGTACAAGAAAAACGACGATGTTGTTGGCGGGCTTTGGCGCATCTACGGTGAAAAGGCCAAGGATTTTTCAAAAGTCGATTTCTTAGACACTGCGGGCAAAGTCCAAAAGAAGGACATCTATGACGAATCGGATTACACAGTAGGTGATGTCGCTTTTATCGACAAGACGGCGTTTGTGTTGGTGCGTGCTGTCGGAGGTTCGATTAGCGGTTACCTCAAGCTCGATTCGCTTGGTGCTAAAGCTTGGGAAAAAGACGAGGACGGAAAGCTTCAATGGCTTTATGGCTATGAAACTGGCGCTACCGACCGCAAGTCGATTATCACGTCGATGTGCGCGTTCCCTCTTTCGAAGAACCGGATGGGGCTTGCTCTTGCCACTTATGGTAACGGCGTTTCTGTGTCGGCAGATTCCGGGGCGACCTGGAGCGTTGTGCTGAACCGAGCAAAACTCAGCAACAATTTGGGATCGATTCGCATGGTGCCTTCTGTGATTACTCCGGGAGACGAGGCTTTGGTTTCGTATAAACTTGGCAAAGAATCTAAGATTACGATTGAAGTGTTCAGTTACGATATGCGCAAGGTGCGTACGATTGTAAAAGATGCAGTTCGCAATGCGGATGCTTCGCGAAGCTCAAATCCGAAAGAAGATTATTGGGACGGCCGCGACGACCACGGCAAGGATTGCACGATGGGCGTTTATTATATCAGGGTGAAGGACAATCATGGTCATATCGGCTGGGGCAAGGCAATGACGCTTGGAGGTAACTTCAGATGATGAATTTTAAAAATCTTGTTGTTACTGCTTTGGCGGTTTGTTCGCTTGTCAGTTCTGCTTTTGCTGGTCCTTTTACGAAGAAATCCGAACTTGGTGGATTTGACGGTTTTGTTGAACGTATGAGCGGCGGTGTCCGCGAACTGGGCCGCGGCAATACAGGTACTGCGGATACGGCTTCGATGCCGGGTGCTTTTTGGAATCCGGCTATACTCGGTTTCCGCGAAAATCTGGGAATTACGTTGAACATCGAAAGGCGAGACTTGGACCGTTTGGGCGGGGCTTTCGGTATAGAAGGCAAAGTCGGCAAGCGCATGGGTGTCGGTTTTGCTATGCTCTATCGTGGCGATAGGGACTTCAAAGTTATTGACGATGACGACGAAACGATGGGAACGGCAAAGCCGTTTTTCTCGATGTTCTATCTAGGCTTTGCCTATAGGGCGACACGTCAAGATGCATTCGGTATTTCACTTTCGATGAGCTACGATAATTTGGATGTAGCGCAGTATTTCGAAGGCATTGAAATGGAAGATTCCTTCCGCAGCCCGGTGACAATCAACTTGAGCTGGTTACGCCAATGGAATGCAAAATGGTCTTCTTCTGTCGTCATTCGCAACTTGAGCTTTAGCAAAAACTTGTCTGCAAAATGGACGAAAAACCCGAGCAAGGACAACTCGCTCGCTTCGACGGAAGGTGTTCGTCCGAAGGTGTTGCAGATTGGCCTTGGCTACCGTTCAAAAATCATGGGCAAGCCCGTTTATGCTTGGATGGAAGCGCTGGATTATCAAGTGGCCGATACGCTTTTGGCATTTGACCCGCAGCTCCACGTTTGGACGGGTCGCGTCGGTTTTGAATGCGAAATTGTTCCGAATGCGACGCTCCGTGTAGGCATGGACGATTTGAACTGGATGCTTGGCGCCGGTTACAAGTTCGAAATCCAAGTAGGCCGCAAGAAATTCCCGTTGGAAGTGAATTACGCATTCCTTTACGAAACGAGTGCAGGACTCTGGTCTCCGTTTACCCTTGGCTTGCGGGGATACATTCCTTGATTTCGAAGGTGTTCATTTCGAAGGTTCGCAGCCTAGAGTCCATGGACTGCAACTTCGATGCGGGCATAAATGTTATTTGCGGCCCGAACGGTTGCGGAAAGACGACCATTCTGGAGTCGATTCATTTGCTGGCACAGGGGTTCTCGTTTCGGTCGCGCGATTTGCGGGAACTCATTACGTGGAAGCAGAACGAGCTGATTTTACGCGGTGAATTTGAAGACGACGGGCGTTCGCGAATGCGGGCACTCCGTGTGCATTCACGTGGGAACGAGGTCCGCGAAAACGGTGAAACGCTAAAATCGCCGACGTTGTTTTTCGGAACGTGTCCGGCGGTGATTATGCAGCCTTCGGATATTGAACTATTGCGTGGCGGACCGGAGGTTCGCAGGCATTGGCTTGATGAAATTTTATGTTACAGATCTTCGGCGAATGCGTTGGTGTTACGGCGGTACAAACGTGTGTTGCAACAACGTAATAAATGGCTGAAGGAATTCAAGCAGAATGGTTCGGCGGTCGGCGGCGAAGACTTGTATCGCGTTTTGACGCAGCAATTGATTGAGCTGGGTGCAAAGCTGTGGGCGGCACGCATTTCGCTTTCAAAAGAGGTTTCCGAAATTATTACGCGGTATTACCGTAAGCTTTCGAGCGGCGTGGATGAAATCACTTGTGCGTACAAGAGTTCGATACTCAAGTCGTTAGATGCTCTCGATGCCGCGGAATCAATGCCAGACGAAATGATGGATGAAATTCCTGCAAATGTAGGTTCGCTGATGGCGGCAGGCAGGGTTGTTGCGGAGAGTGAATGTTGTGCAAAAATGGCTGCGGAAAATACTGCCGGGGCTGCTTATGTTGCTGCAGGGACTGCCGCAGGAAACTCGGTGGAAAATGTTATTGAAAATGCGCCGGGTGCAGCTTGTGCGGAATCTGATTACGTTGCTCGTAATATTGTCGGAAACAACGCGGGTGGCGAATGCTCGGAATGCATCGTGGAATCTTCGGAAAATGCCGCAGACATAGTGAGCGAAGAAATGTTGCGGAATGCGTATGCTCGAAAACTTGCGGACTTGGAATTCGTGGAACGTTTGCAGGGAATGACGATGGCGGGGCCGCACCGTGACGATTTGGCGCTTTGTGCTTCGGGCTACGAGATGCGTTCTGTCGGGTCGCAGGGGCAGTGCCGCTCGGCTGCGGTCGCCATGCGTTTTGCCGCTGTGGATGTGGCTTCGCGCTACTTGACGAAACCGATTTTGTTATTGGACGATATTTTTGCGGAACTCGACGTGAACCGCCGTGATGCTGTCGCTTCGCTTATTCGTGAAAAGCAGTGCCAGGTGGTAATAGCGACTCCGCAAGCGGAAGATTTGCCGTTCAAAGCGGATGTGGAGATTCAGTTAGAAGTAGGAAGTAGGAAGTAGGAAGGTTGCTTTTCTAGAAGCCGATCCCGGCACTAGGGCCGGGATGACAATAGAAAAAACGCGCAATTGGATTGCGCGTTTTTTGCATCGGGGGCGTTACGGGGACCTCCCCGTTAGAGAGGGTGATGGATGGTTCGACAAGCTCACCAACCTTGTTATATGCGTTGGCTTGGCGAAACTGAAATCAGGGGGAGACTTCCCCCCCCCTTATTGGATCCTATCGGCTGACGCCTCCAGGATGACGATAAAGGGCGATCCCTGTTTACTAACCACTAATCACTAACCACTAAACACTGACCACTTACTTATTCTTCAAGAGGTCGCGAATTTCGGTGAGGAGTTTTTCTTCGGCGGTGGGCTCAGGAGGAGCAGCCGGGGCTGCGGCAGCGGCTGCTTCTTCTTCGGCTTTTTTCTTGCGCATGTTCTGCATGAAGCCGAGGAATTTTTTCATCAAGAGGAATACGGCGAATGCGACAATCAAGAAGTTCAACACTTCGCCAATGAATGTACCGTAAGGAA
>JAEEGK010009507.1_pt1 | contig 22686 bp, 19 predicted proteins | sample 8958771 | NCBI WGS metagenome assembly JAEEGK01 (sample SAMN16246547, study PRJNA631951) | gut metagenome | biome: gut microbiome; feature: rumen; material: SC-attached | host: Bos | place: Iran: Karaj | collected 2018-10 | reverse complement strand
GTTTGAGGTGATACAATACCGTTTGGAGAACGAATACAATGCCAAGTGCCGTTGGGAACCTATCAAACTCTACAAGGCGTGCTGGATGGAGAGCGACGACGAGGCCGAACTCAAAGACTTCAAACGTCGCAAGATGCAGTTCATGGCGCTCGACAAAGAGGGTCGTGACGTCTTCCTTGCCGAATCCTCGTATGTACTCCAGATGGCGCAGCAGGACTTCCCGCACATCAAGTTCCACTTCACCAGCGAGTTCTGAAACGGTGATTCAGCCTATATTGTAGATTATATGCGACGTATTTCTTTTCTCACTTTGCCTTTGGCCCTTCTGTTGGTTGCGTGCACCGGTTCCAACCAAGGAGGACAACATCCGACCGACAAGAATGTGGCGACCGATTCCCTTTCAATCGATACTTTGGCTGCCAATCATCCAGAGTATTTGCCTGAGATTCAGCTTGATACCCTTGCGCCCGACTTTGCCGCACCCGACACCTTGGGACAGGTTGTTCGTTTGAGTGACTATCGTGGCAAGTATGTCATTGTCGATTTTTGGGCCTCTTGGTGTGGCGACTGCCGTCGCGAAATTCCTTTGCTCAAACAGTATTACGAGGAGATGACGAATACTTCCATTCAAGGAGCTCCGGTGCAGTTCCTCAGCCTCTCGTTCGATTCCAAGGCAGAGCAATGGAAACAGTACCTCGCCAAGGTGCAACTCCCTTGGCCACAGATCAGTACCCTCGAACCCAAGTGGCATGACAATCCAGTCACCCAAGCCTACCGTCTCCATTGGATTCCCGCTTTTCTGGTTATCGACCCCGAGGGAAAAGTCGTGGGCAAGGCCATTACGGTACAGGGCTTACGTCTCGAAGTCCAAAAACTTAGCAAATAATCGTTTTTATTGTTCGATATGTGTCGCGTACAGAGGTTTGTCCTGTGCGCGACACTTGTTTTCATCAATTCGTGGCCGAAAGTTTGCTTAACCCAACAGAAATACGTATCTTTGCAGCGAAGAAACTTTAGATGTTATTGCCATGACTACGCTGAATCTTATCACCTTTGCCTCCGTCTTTCAGGAGAAGACGCAAGAGGCTATCCGTCAGGCGCATAGCGAGTTGTTCGATGCGCTCAGTGCTCATTATGACGTCAAGGTCATCTTCGAGGAGGAGTTGCCGACCTTCCGTCCCCAGTCCCGGGAGATGACATTGCTCTTCATCGCAACGGGTGGTACCGAGGGCATGGTGGTGCGCCGTTACAAGGAGTTGGCACATCCGCTCATTTTCCTGACCGATGGCAAGGCCAATTCGTTGGCAGCCTCGATGGAACTGAGTTGTTGGGTACGCCAGCAGGGAGAGACATGTGCCATCTTGCATGGTTCGATGGAGGTCATCCTTGCCAAGCTGAGGGTGCTGGAGGAGCGCAAGAAGTTGTCGGGACTGCGTATCGGCCTGATTGGCGAACCCTCCGACTGGTTGGTTTCCAGCGGAGTAAGTTATGCCCGAGCTCGCGAGGTGTGGGGCGTGGAGTATGTCAACCTCGACCTCCAGCAGGTGGTGCAATATTTCGAAGAAGAGACCGTTACCGATGACCTCTTGGCCGCCGTCGATGCTTTCTTGCAACGGGCGCAGTCGTGCCGCGAACCCCACCGAGAGGATGTCATCAAGGCCATGCGACTGTATCGCGCCTTGAAGAGAGTGGTCCAGCAACGACATCTGGATGCCCTTACTGTTCAATGTTTTGCACTCATTCCTGCCACCCATACGACAGGTTGTCTGGCCTTGGCCTTGCTCAACGACGAGGGCATTGTGGCAGGGTGCGAGGGCGACCTCCAATCCATCTTCACCATGCTGCTCTGCAAGCGTCTCACGGGTCAAGATACCTTCATGGCCAATCCCGCCTTCCTCGACACAGAACGCGACGAAGTGCTCTTTGCCCATTGCACCATCGGCCTCAACCAATGTCGTAACTATGTGGTACGCAGTCACTTCGAGAGTCAGAGTGGTGTCGCCATCCAGGGCATCCTCCCCACCGGCGCTGTCACCGTTGTCAAGTTTGGCGGTCGTGCTTTGGACGAGGTGTTCCTATGCGACGGTGAATTGCTCGACAATCAGGACGACGAGCGCAAATGCCGCACGCAGATACGTATCCGCTTGAACCGCAAGGGGGTATGCGAACAATATTTCCTCTCCAACAATATCGGTAATCACCACATCATCCTCTTCGGTCATCATGCTCAAAAACTTCAGGAACTCTGTCAGTCCATGGGTGTCCGCGTGAGGGAGTAATAAAGTAATACAAGAAATGCTATGAAAAGACTGTTCCTTTTATTGTTGGTTTGTTTGCCACTGATGAATCTTGCTGCCAAGCCTTATAGCCCAACCTCTCTTGATAAGGCTAAGGAGTGGGAGCAATTCATGACTGATTACAATTCTTATAGAAATGCTCCTACGAATTCCTTGTATACAAAGTTGAAGACGATGGATTGGAATAAGCCAATGCCTGGTTCGGTATATGCTTTCCTTTTCGCTTGTCTTTATCGGATAGATGGAGAGTTCGCTGATAGTTATGCTGATTGGGTCTATCACTATTTCAAAAAGCATCCCGAGGAATATTCAGTTGCTGCTTCGAGGCTGACATCGTTCTCCGACAAAGACCAGGAAGATATCCGAGTCAAATTGTTTTATTTGTTGTATTATACGTACAATGAGAAAGAAGAATCTAAGACTGATAAAGGGTATTTTTTCAAGTCTTTCCCAAATGCCAGAGAGCTGTTTCCTGGTTTTGTTATCGACGGCAAGATTTCTCATGACTTTGCAACGAGTAAAAACTTTATAGTCCCAGTATTGGTTTGTGACCGCAAAGATGATACTGCCAATGTCCGTGATTCTCCAGGAGGCAAGGTTGTGGCTCGCCTCAGTAATGAGTTCCCATTAGACATCGACTCTATTCAAGGGAAATGGTGCAGGATTGCTCAAGGCGAATATAGTGATGATGAAAGTTCGGAGAAAATAGAAGTCAAAGACCGCGAATACTGGATTCATATTTCTTGTATCACGACTGACTTCGTGGGTGGTGGAGACCGCACCTTCTATCTTCATACCGAACCCTCGGCCGAGTCGAAGTCTTTTCCTATTCAGACAGAGAAGGATGGCGATATAGATTTTATCTTGGATAAAAAGAATGAATGGGTCAAAGTACAACTGAGTGGAGGTAAAATCGGTTGGGTTCACATTGCAGAAATCTGCGGCAATCCATATACAATATGTAGCTGACAGTTATTTTTAGCGGACACCATTATCCTAAAATGTTACGAATTTTCTTTCCTTTCTTTTGGTCGGCCCTGTTCTTGTTGGTAGCTTGCGGATGTCCGAATAGTGGTGTACCCAATCCGATACCCTCTGTGTATTACTGGAAGTCAGATTTTCGTCTCTCGATGGCCGAAAAGCAATTCTTGCATGACCATCGAATAGGAAAACTCTATTTGCATCTTTTTGATGTTGTGCGAGAGGGCACAACCCTTCATCCCAGTTCAACGGTGAGGTTTACAGATAGTCTTCCTGCTGACATTCAGGTCATTCCAGTCGTTTTCCTGAACTTCGATATCCTCAATGACACAACGGGAACAGCAGATTTGCCACAGCTTCTGGCAAGGCGTGTCCGTCGTATGATGGAATTGAACGGAGGGTGCTTACCTCAGGAGTTGCAAATTGATTTCGATTGGACAGCACGCAACGAAGCCCTTTATTTTCATCTACTTGCTCAATTGCGGGATGCCTTACAAAAGGAGGGTATTCCTCGACTTTCTGCCACCATCCGTCTTCACCAATTGGCGCGACCAATACCCCCTGTCGATTATGGCGCGTTGATGGTCTATAATGTAGGAAATTACGCCAATCCGCGAGAGCGTTGTTCCATCTTGACACCTCAGTTGGTGCGTCCTTATCTACCGTATTTGTCGAGCTATCGCTTGCCCCTTTGTTCTGCCTTGCCAGTCTATCAATGGAACTTGCTCTATCATCGGGATCACTTCGAGTGCATTCTTCGTGGAGTTAACCTGCTGGATACCACCAAGTTCGAACGTATCGACGATATTCATTATCGCAGCCTCTCGTATCAAGCCATCCCTATAGGAACTATCTCTATGCAGGGTGACGGCAGAATTTTACCTGGCGACGTAGTCCGCCATGAGAGGGTCTCTGCCGCTATGCTCGACAGAGTACGGTTTATGCTCAATGAAGTTTCTCCCGCCTGTTGTCAGCAGGTCATTCTATATCATTTAGACGAACAACAATTATCCTCCTATACGTATGAAGAGTTGGAAAGTATTTATATGGGGCGTTAACCTCTTCTTGTCCGTGCCTGTAACTGGTTGGGCCTGTGGCTATTGGGACAACCATGCCAACTATAACATTTTTCGGTGCGTCGAACCTCTGCCTGATGCCAAAGCCGCACAATTTAACGAGACCTTGCAGTTCTGGGCCAAGTACACGGGGCTGGAAGTTGACCAAGTCAGTCCCGATATTCGATGGCTTGATATGATGACGTTCGACCAATTGAACGAGAAGAACCAGCTCATTGTCAATCCCAACGAGAACCAATTGCTCAAGACATTGAGTGAGAGGAAGGATGTCCGTGCCATTGAGTTTCTTCGTCTCAATACCAGGTTGGAGGAGTACCGGAATAATTCTAACAAATGGAAATACGAGGAAGTGACGGAGCAGGATTTCCAGAAATTGCTCCAACAGATTGAGTCTCTGGAAGTTCCCGAGACTTTGTCTCAGCGCAAGACTTTTTTGCGAATGCGTTGTCTCTACCACATGAAACGTTATGACGACTGTCTCAACCTGTGGGAGGGGGAAGTCTCTCAGTGGGCCGATAGTCCTTTGCGCATGCGCGTAGAGGGCTATGTGGCAGGCATTTACTTTGCCCGAGGTGAGTTCGCCAAGGCGAGCGACATTTATTTCCGATTGGGTGACGATGAAAGTATCATCATGTGTGTCAATAGGTTGCTGAATGCCTCCGACGCTGAGGGTGAGTATCAGCGCGACCCGAACAGCCGTTTGCTGGGTTACCTTCTTGAAGATTATGCCAACTATTATTACCATGCCATCGCACATGATATTGCACATTTGCCTGCCGAGGAACACCCTATCTGGAGTACCGTCTGGGGCGAGAGTAGCAAGATGGAGCAGTTTGCTCTTCGCGTCGTGAAAGAGGGCAAGGCGCAAGATTTGCAGATGTGGCAGACTTTTGCAGGTTTCATTCAGTTGGTTCGAGGTGAATCGCGCAAGGCCTACAACTCTTTTTGTGCGGCCGAAACGCTGGAAGGTAACTCGATATCACCGACCCAGATTAGTTATTACAAGTTGATGGCACAGCTCGACTACCAGCAACCGAATGCCGAGCTTGATGAGCACCTCGGCGAAGCGTTGGTATCTTTCAGTCAAGGACATTTTAGTAGTGCCTATGAGGTAAGAAATATTCGCGAACTCTTTGATTATGAGCTTTCTACTCGTATAGAAAAATATCTCAAGCGGAAGAAAGCACCTCATTTGCCCCTCTTCTTTGCCCAAAGTATTTATGCCGGTTGGGGGGACAATGGCACCTTGGAAATGTCCGATCATCTCACAGTCGCGCAGGTGCGTCAGATATTGGATGTGGTTAGGACGGAAAGTTGTTCCGACGCCCTTGTTGCCAAGCTGTTGCCTGTGGTGAAATTTTCGGAGCGTAGCATTTTGGAGGTCTTGGGCACGAAATTGTTGCGAGAGGGGCAATTTGCCGAAGCCGCCGCCTGCTTGAAGAAAGTGCCCATGTCGTATCTGAAAACCCTTGGCATAGCTCCTTATCTGGCTTCCCGTGTTCCCTCGCAAGTGCCGTTCACGCGCCAGGACTATCAGTATCCCTCCGAGTCGGCCTTGTCCCGAAATGTCAAGTTGGAGTATTGCCGCCAAGTGCTTGATTTACAGCGACAGATAGCAACTTGTTCCGACGTTGCTCAACGGCATTCTCTGCAATACCGTTTGGCCGACCTCTATTTCCAAGCCTCGCCCGCTGGTGACCTTTGGGCTATCAGCGAATATGGACAAAGCGAGACTACAGATTCTCTTTGCAACGGTTTGAACCTGTTGGCCGATTCCTTGATTCACAAGATTCTTGCTGAAACCACCGACAAGTCGATGCAGATTTTCTGTTATTATGCTTTGGCCGCCAATCCCGTCAATGGTGTGGTTCCCTCTCTTGTCTATGAATATAGTCCCAAGACCATCCAGTTGTCGGCCTCCAAAGGTCAGTCTTATCAAGCCTACCAATGGTTGCAACAAAACCGTACGCCAACTCATCCCGTGTTTGCCTCGTGCGACTGGCTGAAACTCTATGTCATCGAACGGCCCGACGATAGTCCGTCCTACGCGTCGGTAGTATATAATTGGTTATTTGAAAGTCCTTCACAGAACGTTGCAGAAGAGGTGGCTTCCTGTGCCATCGGTTTGTATTCTCTTACTTCAAAGGTCAGTGTCCTGTGTCTGCCGTGCCCGCTTTTGAATGTGGCAACTTTTGCCACACTTTTCTGTGGCAAATAGGTCCTGTTCGGTCGGAAAGTGCGTTCAATTCGAACAAGCTCGTCATTCTCATTGTTCCCAGAAAGGACAATAATATCTCGAATCCTGTTTTCCATTCCGTAATCTTCTGATTCCTGCTATATCCGACTTTAACTGAAAACTGCTCAAACGGGGTCAAGAAAGGCGCATTTGAGCAACTTTCAATATCGAAAACTGCTCAAACGGCCAAAATTTCTGGCGTTTGAGCAGTTTTCAGTTTGTTTCAGTGGGGTAAGTTTCTAAGCCCGAATTTGTAAAATAGTGCAGTCTGGGACTCAAAAATATGTAAAATAGTGCAGTGAAAGGGTGAGAAATTTGTAAAATAGTGCAGTCTGGAACTCAAAAAAGTGTAAAATAGTGCAGTGAAAGAGTGAATTAACTGAAAACTGCTCAAACGGCCAAAATTTTCGGCGTTTGAGCAGTTTTCAGTTTGTTTCGAGGGGCGAGGGGAAGGGTTATTTCGGCTTCTCGGGTTTGAATACAGGACGGATGACGCGGTTCCAACGGCGCATGTCTTCCATATCGGTGATATCGACATACTCTTTTTTCAGTTTTGCCTTGAGGGCACTGACACTGTATTTCACTCCGAGGGCTTTCTGCTTCTCTGCCCAAGCGCGGTATTGGTCGTCGGTCCAATGATAGATTGGGATGTCCTTGGTAATCTCGTAGTTCTTGATGCCCAATTCGTTGAGGATGCCCACGGCTCGGTCAATCTCTGCCTGGGTGGCCTCCGTGCTGGCTTGGATATAGACTTTGAGGTCGGGCTTCCGTTTCGTGAAGAAGAACCACTTTCGGAAACTGAAATCTTCTTCTCTCTTATCTTCCCAACTGGTATTGAACTTATTGTAAGACCAATCGCCGGCAATCCAAAGACTATCCACGACAATTACATGGTTCTTGCCAGGTAAAATGACCGTCTGTACGCGGGGAACATTGTCTTTGACCGTGTCGGGAACAATCACATTCTTGGTTAGGATGTTGACAGCCTGAGGGTTCTTGTAGAACTCGACTTTTTTAATCTCCGAGAAGTGGCGCTTGGGCAGATTATTCTTATCATACACCACTCCATCTATCTTGATAATGGCGGTGTCCGGATAAGTTTTCAGGAAGTAAGGTTTTTTGAATTCACTTGGCAGAGGAACGCCGAGTTCTTCGATGTAACTTCTGCCTTTGGGAGTAACAATCCAAGTGCCTTTGGGGATACGAATCGCATAGTATTTTACTATGCGCCCTTTGATGGTATCTGTGGTATTAAAAAACATCTCTTCTTCGGGGTCAAAGTCCTTGGGAACAGGATTGCTTTCCTCAGGCGCACTGGCTTGTTCAAGGGTAGCGACCGTCTTTTCTATCGGTTCAATGATGCTTGGCGTGGCGAAAACGCTCAGAGCCAACATGGATAATGGGATGACGTACAGCATCTTGCTGCGCATCCAGGCTTTGGGTTGAGGTAATGACATCATCTTGATTCTGTTTTTGATTAGACTATGGTTGAAACTGCTGGCCAGGGGGAAAGTTGCATCGTGGACAACCGACTGGAGCAGGAGTAACTGGTAGGCCTGAGGGTCGATGTCGTGCCGGAGCACATAGTCATCGGCCTCATATTCATGCACATCGCGCAGGTGGCGAGCCAGGAGGAAGACAAAGGGGTTCCACCATTGCAACATCTGCACCAAGGTGAGCAGGACAATGTCCAACGAGTGGCAATGACGGATGTGACCCTCTTCGTGCAAGATAATCTCGCGGCCATTGCGGTCGTAGTCCTTGTCGCCGATGACGATGTTGTTCAACCAACTGAACGGAGTCACTTGTTCCGAGTGGCAATAGATATGTATGCCATCCACTTTTTCCTGCCACAGACTGCCCCGTCGAATCACTGCCCCCATGCGGTAGAATTGTGCCAGACGCACTCCCAGCACCAAGGTCATGCCGATGGCGAAGAGGATGCTCACTATCTGGAACCAGTCGTGCGAGGTGGGTTCTTCGGTCGCGTCGGCGATAGGCACAACGGGTGTGCCTTCCGTCCCGATGGGGTTCGGAGTTGCCAACAGTTGGGTCGCGCTCAATTCCGGTTCTGATTGAGACTCAACGACTTCGACCTCGTCCTGAGCCGTGTGGATAGGGATGCCTGCTTCCAGCATCTGCACTTGCGCCCGATGCACCAGGGGTTGGTTGTCCATCGACCAACTGGATATATTGCACAGAGGCAACAACAGAGAGAGGCCCAGTATGGCGAGCAACGTCAGTCGGTTGCGGCGCAGACATTTCTCGTGGTGCAGCAACAGGGCGTAGGGGGCATAGAGCAACACGAGGGCAAAGGCCGACTTGATAGAGTAGAGAAAGAGTTCGGTCATCATGGCTGTCTTCGGTTTATCTCGTTCAACATTTCCTGAATGTCTTTGGCCGAGAGTTTCTCCTCCTTGACGAAGAAGCTGAACATGGACTTCAGGCTGCCGTCGAAGAAGTTACGTTTCACCTCCTGCATGGTTTGGCGGGTGTAGTCCTGGCGGGAGAGGGTGGCCTTGTACCACTGCGTCTTGCCTTCGCCCTCGCGTTTGGTGTACTCGACAAATCCTTTTTCAAAGAGTATGCGCATGTACGAGGCAATGGTCGTGTAGGTAGGTTTGGGTTCGGGATAACGTTCCAGGATGTCGTGCCCGCAGGCGGGATGCCCCAAGTCCCACAGGATGGACATGATCTGAAACTCGACTTTGGTGAGGGTGCGTTCTTTCATTGCGTTGTTAAGGGTTCAGGGTTATCGTTTAAGGGTTAAAGGTTATCGGTTAAGGGGGTAGTCGGATTACTCTGATTACTCTGAGTATTCTGATTACTCTGAGTATTCTGATTATTCTGAGAACTCCGATTATTCCGATTACTCAGACTATTTAGATTACTCCGATAATCGGGAACCTTGGATTGTTCTCTTTCGACAGCGCAAAGGTATAGTGCTCTTGCGGATTTTGCAAGTCTTCGAAATCGAAATCTTTCGAAATAGCCCTTTTTTTAACATTTTTTTTGCGAAATACCCAGAGGGGGAGGGGGCTTTCATTATAAGTTGACAGGACATCGACCTCCTTATGCCCCTCCCATGACGTAACGGAGTTGCGTTCTTTTTCCGTTCTTTTTGCGTTCTTTTTCCGTTCTTTTTCGATTCTTTTTGAAGGAGGCAAGAAAGGAGTGACGTCGGAGCACCGATTTCGTAACGTTGAAATTAGTGCGGGAGGGCAGGGGAGAATCGCCTGGCGAGCGAAAAAGGATTGATTTCCAGTCGGTTTCCGATGGAGGGGCGGAACCGACCTGCGTGGGACGAAAAAAAAGTTGAAAAATTTTTGCTTCGAGGTTTAAACTTTGGGGCGGAGGCGGTATCATAATGTCGGAAATTAAAAATATTGAGATGGAAAAGATTGAAAACTTAATGTCAAGTAAGATGGTCCGTCGGACGATGATGGCAGTGATGGTTTGTCTGTTAGGTATGATGACAGCCATGGCACAGCCCGGTGGAAGAGGGTTCAGTATGAAAACCAAAGCCGAGGGTACGATTGTGGACAGCAAGACACAGGAGCCCCTCTATGCCGCCACCGTGAAGGTGACCAGTGCCGATGGAGGTACGGGCACTTTCGGTATTACCGACTCGATTGGGCATTTCACCTTCGAGGTGGAGCGTCCAGGCAAATATACTTTGGAATTCAGCTATGTGGGTTACAAGCCCCTCACCAAGGAGGTGAGCATCTGGCCTGGCCGTGGTGCCAAGCTGGGTACCTTCAAGATGGAGGAGGATGCCACTTACCTCAAGGAGGTGGAGTCCGTGGCACGTAACCAGCGCGTGAAGCAGAACGGCGACACCATCGTCTATAATGCCGATGCCTACAAGGTGCAGGATGGCGCCACCGCCGAGGACCTGGTGAAGAAGATGCCGGGCATCGAGGTGACCAACGAGGGCGTCAAGGCACAGGGCGAGACGGTCGAGAAGGTGTTGGTGGACGGTAAGTCCTTCTTCGAGAACGACCCGAAGTTGGCACTCAAGACCCTGCCTGCCGAGGTGGTGCAGAGCGTGAGCGTCTTCGACAAGAAGTCCGACCAGGCAGAGTTCACCGGCTTTGACGACGGCAATACGGTCAAGGCAATGGACCTGACGACCAAGTCGTATCGCCGCAACGGCGTGTTCGGCAAGGTGTATGGTTCGGTGGGCAATAACTTTGACTTCAACAATCTTTATTGGAATGGCGGTTTCAACTTGAACGTCTTTTCGGGCAACAGGCGCATCTCGCTGTTGGGCATGTCGAACAACGTGAACCAGCAGAACTTTACCTTCGATGACCTCCAGTCGGCCGGCGGCGGCATCGGCGGTTTCGGTGGCCGAATGATGATGCGAATGGGTGGCGTGTCGGGTGTGAGTCGCGCCAACGCTTTCGGCCTCAACTACAACGACAGCTTCCTGGACGACAAGTTGGAGGTGCAGGGCTCGTACTTCTTCAACCAGTTGCGTACGGTGACCGAGAACGAGACACAGACCGACTATAACGAAGTGGATTCTACGAAAGAGAGACCCTATGATATACCCAAGCAAGCTGGTATCAAGAACAGCAACAGCTTGAGCCACAACTACAACCACCGCTTCAACATGCGCATCATGTATAAGCCGACGGACAACGACCAGTTCATCTTCCGTCCATCAGTATCGCTCCAGAAGTCGGACAACAACTCCTATTCTAACGAATATCGTTGGATGGCTCCACTCGACAGCATCTTGGGCTTGACTGACCAGCAGCGTGCCGACCGTAGTCTGATGAACAGTTATGAACGCAACCTCTCACAGAGCGACAACGAGTCTTGGAACATCAACGGTATGCTCACCTGGCGTCATAAGTTCGGCAAGAGTGGACGTACCCTTTCCTCCGAGATCCGAGGTGAGTACTCAGGCAGCAACTCGACAAGCAACAGCATCAATCTGGGCTCTTCCGTCCGCAGGGGGACGACTTTCCAGAACAACGACTCGGAACAGAAAAACTGGAGTGCAGGCGGTAACTTGCAGTACACCGAACCTCTCGGAACGTTGGGACAACTCTCCGTACGCTACAACGCGAACTATCAACAGTCGGATCGCGAAACGTCCATTGGTTACGATGCCTTGGGCAAAAGCGATATCGACTTCAACTATACCAAGTTCCACACGGGCATGGACTCTCTTGATTCCCGTAACTCAAGCTCCTATCTGCAGAAGAATCTCCGTCAGGGTGGAGAGTTGGGCATCCGCCTGCGCACCGAGACCATCAACCTGATGGGTGGTGTCAACTTCGAGGCCTCGCACCTGACCGGCGAGCAGGATTATTTCGCATGGAATGAAGCTTTGCAGGGAAGAAATCCAAGTTTCAATACCACACGCGACTACTTCTCGATTCTGCCAAACATGCGCTTTGAGTGGAGCCCCGTACAGGGTACTTCGGTCAATATCGACTATCGTGCGCGGACTTCGAACCCAAGCATCCAGAACCTGCAGGAAACGGTTGTGTCCAGCTCCAACATGTACTACTCTACAGGAAACAAGGATTTGGACCAGTCCACCAGTCACAATGTGGGCTTGCGCTTCATCCACTCGAACATGGAGAAGGCTACCAACATCATGCTCTTTGCCAACTATGGTTTCTCAGTCGGCAACATTGGCAATGAGATCGTCACCAACTACTCAAACCGTGAACTGCCTCTCACCGAGATTGGCTATGTCAAGAACTTGAGCAGCGAAGAGCAGGAGCAGTATCGTAACCTCGTGCTTGCCAGAGGTGGATCGTTCACTCGCCCAATCAACATGGATGGTTCACGCAATGCCATGGTGGGTTTCTCTTACGGTTTCCCTTGGGACTTGGTGATGTCGAACGTCAATCTGGGATTGAATGCCAACTACTCGATCAGTCCATCTCAGTTGGCCTACTATACCTACGATACCTTGACTCAGAAGTTCAACGTCATCGACTTCACTTCGAAGATCAAGAACTTCTCGTTGTCGCCCCGCATCTTCATTGCCAGCAACATCTCGCAGGACCTGGACTTCTCGCTGTCGTACAGCCCAACCTACCAGAAGGTGACCGACAAGGTGAACAAGGCCAACAACAACGAGTACTTCAACCAGAATGCCAACGCCCGCATCAACTGGACGTTCTGGAAGAACTTCACCTTGGAGCAGGATCTGAACTACTCATACTACGGCGGTGCATCGATGCCGAGTGTGGTGGATGAATGGGTATGGAACATGTCGTTCGGCAAGAAGTTCCTGAAGAAGAACGCCGGCGAAATCAAGTTGCAGATCTACGACGTATTGAACTCACGCACAGGCTATTCGCGTAGCGTCGGCAGCAACGGCATCACCCATAGCTACAACAACTACATGCCACGCTACTTCATGTTGACCTTCACATACAAGATTGCCAACTACAAGAGCAGTTCGGCCATGAAGGAGCGTCGCGGTGGTGGCGGCTTCGGCGGTGGACGCGGTTTCGGCGGCCCGATGTTCTAAAGAGTTAGGTTGAACATTATCAGAAGTTTACAATATAAGCAAAACGATTTGATTTGTTAGATTTTTTTAGTGTGTTAACCGGCTTCATGCTCGACGGGGGATTCTCCTCGGGGCATGAAGCTGTTTTTTTCTTCGTTTTTCTTGCACATGTCGGGAAAAATAACGATTTTTGCAGCGCTAAGTAGGTGGGCATAATAGAACAACTACTTGTTGGGCAACGGCTATTAACTTGATTTATCCATGAACCTTATCGGCAATAACAAGAACAAACGTGTCTCCCTGTTTGGAAAAGTAAAAAACGGACTGCGGTACCTCTTTGTCCGCAGGAAACGGACGGTGTGGTTGCGGTCGTACCGCATCTGGCAGCATCGGCCACATCAGGTGGCGGCCATGTCGCAGCAACAGCATCGGTGCGCCTCGTGCGGCACGGAGTTCACGGGTAATTTCTGTCCCCGTTGCGGTCAGTCGTACAAGGTTGGACGGTTCTCGTTCTCGAATGCCCTGTTGCTCTTCCTGGATGTGTGGGGTGTGGGCAACCGAAGTATGTTCCGCACGGTTCGTGACATGATGTTCCGTCCGGGCTACATGATTCGTGACTATTTGCGGGGTATGCAGTCGGCCTATTTTCCGCCCTTCGAGATGTTCTTCCTCTTGGCGGGTGTCTATCTGTTGGTCGAACATGGCCTCGTGCCTGACAATGAGACTGTTGACAAAGCAGAAGAGTCGCCAGTCCGTGTGGAGATTGGCACGCAAGATTCTCTGCTTCAGGCAAATGGGGCAGTCCCGTTACGCGATATTTTGGGTAAAGAACTATCGGGACGTGCGGACAGCCTGACGACGTCGGAGGAGGTCCTCCCTTCGTCCGAAGCCCCGAAATCGGAGCGCCACAAGGTGTTCGAACTCCGCCTGAAAAAGTATCTTTCGATGTTCGGGAAGATTGTCGATTCGAACAAGACGCTCTTCGACCTGTTGGCGCTGATACTGTTTTCGGTGCCGCTCTACTTCTTCTTCCGCTCTACGCCGCAGATTGAGAAGTTGCGGTTCTCGGAGTTCATCGTGGCGTTGGTCTATACGTCCAATACGTTCAGTATTTTCTTCTTGGCCAGTAAGTTATTGGGCGTAAGTCTGTTCAAATGGTTGGCCATATTGATGATCTTCATCACCCTCAAGCAGTTGACGGGTTACTCCAAGCGCCGCGTCTTCGGCTACCTGTTGTTGACCACGATAATCTCCACTTTCGCCTTCATCCTCATCCTGGTCGTCCTCTCCGTCCTCCTCTATGAGACGGCGTGAGGGCGCGTAGGTTGGTCCAACAAGGACAACGTTGGCTTTACAATATACAGCATTGCCTTTCTTACGATAGGCATACAAAAAAACTCCCCACCCGAAGGTGAGGAGTTTCTTATTTGTCAAGTGGAGAATGGGTAGGTAACTACATTACCCTTTACTCATTACTCTCTACTCTTTTCTTAGAGCTTGTCGTTAGAGCCCAGGACATCAACAATCTTGTGGATGTACATCTGCTTCATAGCCTCACGAGCAGGAGTCAGGTACTGACGTGGGTCGAAGTGAGATGGGTTCTCGGCGAGGTGCTTACGGATAGCAGCAGTCATGGCGAGACGTGAGTCAGAGTCGATGTTGATCTTGCAAACAGCGCTCTTAGAAGCCTCACGGAGCTGCTCCTCAGGAATACCTACTGCATCAGGCAACTTGCCGCCGTACTTGTTGATAGTATCTACATGCTCCTGTGGAACGGATGAAGAACCGTGGAGTACGATTGGGAAACCAGGGAGCTTCTTCTCGATCTCATGGAGAACGTCGAAGGCGAGTGGTGGTGGAACGAGCTTGCCAGTCTTTGGGTCGCGGGTGCACTGCTCAGGAGTGAACTTGTAAGCACCGTGGCTGGTACCGATAGAGATAGCGAGCGAGTCGCAACCAGTGCGGGTAGCGAAGTCGATAACCTCCTCAGGCTTGGTGTAGTGAGAAACAGCTGAGCTGACCTCATCCTCAACACCTGCCAATACGCCGAGCTCAGCCTCAACGGTTACGTCGAACTGGTGAGCGTACTCAACGACTTTCTTGGTGAGGGCGATGTTCTCCTCGTATGGGAGGGCAGAACCGTCGATCATGACAGAAGAGAAGCCAGTGTCGATACAAGACTTACAGGTCTCGAAGCTGTCACCGTGGTCGAGGTGAAGAACAATCTGAGGATTCTCGCAACCGAGCTCCTTAGCGTATGCAACAGCACCTTCGGCCATGTAGCGCAAGATGGTTGGGTTGGCATACTTACGGGCACCCTTAGATACCTGCATGATGACTGGAGACTTGGTCTCAACAGCAGCCATTACGATGGCCTGCATCTGCTCCATGGTGTTGAAGTTGAATGCTGGGATAGCATAACCACCTTTGACGGCCTTAGCGAACATCTCGCGGGTATTTACAAGGCCAAGATCTTTGTAATTTACCATAGTGTTTATTGTTTATAGATAAAGTTGTTTTGTTTTTCTGTCACTGTCAGCCCGATAGGAAGGTGGGCCGACATCGAAAAGTGTTGCAAAGATACTGCTTTTTGACCAAAAAGCGACAAACTGGACGCTAAAATTATCTATTTTAAGGCAGTTTTATAGGAAAAGTAAGTTTCAAATAGCAAAAAATCGTCCATTTGTTTGGAGAATAAAAAAAGATGCATTACCTTTGCGGCCGAAAATTGTAGATTCAATTTCATAAACACATTCACCAATATGAATAAGTCTTTTCGATTTTATTACTTCTATTATTACTTTGCAGAAGAATGTAAGGTCGGACAGACTTTGGCATAAAGCCAAGGTGATAGTTATTTCAGAGTGAAGTAAAGAAAGAAATAAAAAAGCGTTCCGACCAGATGAGGTTGGGACGCTTTTTCGGTTTAACTTGATTTTGACAACATGAGTAAATTGCGTGTAGCCATACAGGGACAGGAAGGTTGCTACCATGAGTGGGCAGCCCGTCAGTATTTTGCCGATGCCAATGTACAGAAGGAGTTCGACTCGCCCATCGTCGATGGGTCGGAGATTGAGGTCGTCTGCTGCGATACGTTTCAGTCGGAGTTCGAGGCATTGGCGGCCGACTCCACTTTGCTGGGTGTCGTGGCCATCGAAAATACCATTGCCGGTAACCTCCTGACCAACCACGAGTTGCTGCGTAACTCGCAGTTGCAGATCATTGGCGAGCACCGTCTGCACATCAGTCATGTGCTCTGTGCCTTGCCCGGCACGAAGTTGAGCGACGTTGTCGAGGTCAATTCTCACCCCATCGCCCTCCTCCAGTGTCAAGCTTTCCTGCGCAGTTCGTTGTCCAATGCCAAGGTGGTCGAGATGGCCGACACGGCTGGTTCGGCCAAGATTATCAAGGAGAAACAGTTGCAAGGTCACGCTGCCATCTGTTCGGAGTATGCTGCCAACCTCTATGGCATGGAGATTCTGGCGCGTGGCATCGAGACCAACAAACGCAACTTCACCCGCTTCCTCATCTTGCAGGACAAGTTCGCCCCCTCGTTGGTCAAGCGCTCCGACGTCAACAAGGCAAGCATCGACTTCTGTGTCCGCCACCAGCAAGGCAGTCTGACGAAGGTGTTGACTATCTTGTCGTTCTATGGCATGAACCTCACCAAGATACAGTCCATGCCCATCATCGGTCGCGAGTGGGAATATCGCTTCTTTGTCGATCTCACCTTCAGCGACTATATCCAATATCGCAAGGCGTTGGATGCCATCCTGCCTTTCGCTACCGACTTCCAGATATTGGGCGAATACAAAGAGAAAACCGAGATAAAGGATAAATGATTATTTTTAGAGGGAGTTAACCGGAGTTAATTGGAGATAACGGGAGTTAACAGACGTTTGTTGCATATCGTCATTTGTATTGTCCGTTAACTCCCAATAACTCCTTGAGCGAAGCGATAACTCCAATTAACTCCACAGAAAGATAAATTCATCAACAATGAAAGCAATAGTACCAGCACAGAGAATCAGTCACGTAGAGGAGTACTACTTCAGCCGAAAGTTGAAGCAGATTGCTCAGATGAACCAGGATGGCGGTCGTCCCGTCATCAGTTTGGGCATCGGCGGTCCCGACTTCAAACCATCGCCCGAGACCATCATGGCGCTCATGGAAGATGTGATGCGCCCCGACGCACATAGTTATCAGAGCTATGTCGGTTTGCCCGAACTGCGTCAGGCGTGGTCCTCTTTCTACAAGAAATGGTACGACGTCGAGTTGGATGCTGCTCACGAGATTCTGCCTCTCATCGGTTCCAAGGAGGGTATCATGCATGTCAGCATGGCTTTCCTCAACCCCGGCGACAAGGTGCTGGTGCCCGATCCCGGTTACCCCACCTACACCTCGGTGAGCAAACTGGTCGGTGCCGAGATCATCAAGTACGACCTCACTTACGAGAACCATTGGGAACCCGACTTCGATGCCCTGGAGGCTATCCCCGACATTGACGAGGTCAAGATCATGTGGGTCAACTATCCTCACATGCCAACGGGCCATTGTGCTTCGCGCGAACTGTTGCAGAAGATTGTCGATTTCGGTAAGCGTCATAACATCGTCATCATCAACGACAACCCCTACAGCTTCATCCTCAACGACGAACCGATGTCCATCCTCCAGGTGCCAGGTGCCAAGGATATCTGTCTGGAATTCAACTCTATGTCCAAGAGTCACTCCATGGCGGGCTGGCGTCAAGGTATCGTCTCGGGCAAGCAGGAGTTCATCGACTGGATCATCCGCGTCAAATCGAATGTCGATTCCGGTATGTTCCGTCCAATGATGAAAGCTGCCATCGCTGCCCTCAATAATCCGTCGGACTACTACAAGCGGCAGAACGAGGCTTATCAGGTGCGACGCATTGCTGCCGAACAGATTATGATGCACCTGGGTTGTGAGTTCGACCCCGACCAGCGCGGTCTCTTCCTTTGGGGCAGGATTCCAGATAGCGCTCCCGATTGTGAATCTATCACCGAACCTATTCTCCAACAGGCGCGTGTGTTCATCACCCCGGGTTTCATCTTCGGCAAGAACGGCGAGCGTTTCATCCGTATCAGTCTCTGTGCCCCCTTCGAGAAGATGCAGGAAGCCCTCCTCCGCATACAGGCGGCTGGCTTATAAAGGCCTTTCATAAGCAATTGAAAATTGATAATTGACAATTGATAGAGGTCATTAGTAATTTGTAATTAGTAATTAAAATAAGTATATTTTTTATGGAAATGACATTTGAGTCCATTTTGCTGCCTGGCGTCGATGCCAAACGTCCTTTGGTGATAGCTGGTCCATGCAGTGCCGAGAGTGAAGAACAAGTGTTGACAACGGGTCGTGCCTTGGCGGCTCAGGGTGTGAAAATCTTCCGTGCAGGTATCTGGAAACCACGTACCAAACCAGGCGGTTTCGAAGGTGTTGGCATGATTGGCTTGCCTTGGTTGCAGAAACTCAAGGCCGAGACGGGTATGTACACCGCTGTAGAGGTGGCCACCAAAGCGCACGTCGAGGCGGCTCTCGCTTTCGGCGTTGACATCCTCTGGATTGGTGCCCGTACCACGGCCAACCCCTTCGCCATGCAGGAGATTGCCGACACCCTTCAGGGTCACGACCTCCCCGTCTTGATCAAGAACCCCGTCAACCCGGACGTCGAACTCTGGGTAGGTGGCATCGAACGTATCTACCGTGCCGGCATCCATAAGTTAGGTGTCATCCACCGTGGTTTCTCGTCGGCCGACAAGACCATCTACCGCAACGTCCCTAACTGGCACATTGCCATCGAGTTACGTCGTCGTTTCCCGAACCTCCCTATCATCTGCGATCCGTCGCACATCGGCGGTCGTCGTGACCTCATCCAACCGCTCTCGCAGCAGGCCATGGACCTCGGCTTCGATGGTCTTATCGTCGAGAGTCACTGCAACCCCGACGAGGCTTGGAGTGATGCCAAGCAGCAAGTTACGCCCGATACTCTCAAGGAGATTCTCTCCTCTTTGGTCATCCGCGACACCGTCAAGACCACCGAGGACCTGGTTGACCTCCGCCACCAGATTGACGAGATCGACGACAAGATCCTCGAGATTCTTGCCAAGCGTATGCGCATCTCGGGCGAAGTGGCCAACTACAAGAAAGAGCACGCCATGCCCGTCCTCCAGGCCGGTCGTTATGACGAGATTCTCACCAAGCGTTCCGAACAGGGTTCCGCCCTCGGCATGTCTCCCGAATTCGTCAAAGAGGTGTTCGAAGCGATACACGCAGAATCCGTTCGCAAGCAAATTGAGATAATCAACAAGTGACCCCTGTCGCTTGTTGATTATCTCGGTTCGTTTGCGCTCGGATGGTAATACTCCGCTTTGCTTCGTGTTAATACACCTTGTGTGTTAATACTCACTGCGTTCGTGTTAATACTTCGTGTTGGGAATTCCCGCGCGGCATAGTGATTGCACCAAAGCAAAGTCGGTAGTTCTCGGTGCCGTTCCTTGGAAAGATTGTTCACAACCTTATTTATATAATGTCTTTTTGCTGAAATATGGATTCCCGGATTTATCAAGAGGCAAGCGCCTTTGGTTGCAGAATCATGAAGGCTTTTGTTTATCTGTCCGAAGAAAAGCATGAGTTCGAGATCTCGAAACAACTGAAGCGTAGTGGTACATCCATAGCAGCCAATCTGGCCGAAGCGAAATATGCACAAAGCAAGGCCGATTGGGTAAACAAGGTTTCGATTGCACTCAAGGAGGCCAACGAGACACACCATTGGTTAGAGCTTTTGCACGACAGTTCCTTGATCGATGATAGGGCCTATACCTCCATCATCAAGGATTGCAACTCGCTGGTATTCAAATTGTCTTCCATGATTAGAACGGCCAAACTGAATATGCTCAACAACTCCAAGTGATTCCAACACGTCAGTATTAACACGAACGAAGTGAGTATTAACACGTAGCGCAGTGGAGTATTACCACCCTTGAAAAGGGTATTACCACCCACTACGTGGGTATTAACATGAGCGCAAGCGAATATTAACACGATAGTATTAACATAACATATTTGAACGAAGTGAAAATTGTTATATTAGGTTCCGGCAAGATGGGTATGTTCCTGGCCGATACCCTTTGTATGGAGCATGACGTGGCGTTGTATGCCCGTCATCCAGAGAAGTTGAGGTATTGCCTCAATACCAGGAGGTTCACGAAGTATGAGGAGATTCGGGAGTTCGATCCCGACTTGCTCATCAACTGCGTGACTATCAAGAACACACTCCCCGTGTTCCGTGAGGTGCTGGACTATATCGGCCCACAATGTATATTGAGCGACATCGCGTCGGTCAAGACCGGTCTGCCTGAGTTCTATGCCGAGTCGGGACACCGTTATGTCTCGACCCACCCGATGTTCGGACCCACCTTCGCCAACTTGAGCGACCTGAGTCAGAACTATGCCATCATCATCAAGGAGGGCGACGCCGAGGCCAAGGAATTTTTCCGTTCCGTCTATGCCTCCCTGCGCCTCAATATCTACGACTATTCGTTCGTGGAGCACGACGAGACCATCGCCTATTCTTTGAGCATACCTTTCGTCTCGACCCTCGCTTTTACGGGCGTGATGAAACCTCAGGATGCCCCGGGTACCACCTTCAAGAAGCACATGGCGATAGCTCGCGGCCTGTTGAGCGAGGACGACTACCTGCTCACCGAGATTCTCTTTAACCCCAACTCGCCCAAGCAGATAGACCTCATCGTCGAGAAACTGCAACTGCTCTCCGAAATCATCAAGAAGCACGACTCCGCGCGCCTTTTGGACTACATCAACCAGTCGCGCGAGAACATCAAGAACCAAAAGGGGTAAGCCCGAATTCGTCCGATGCCGTCGGACCCTTTTCTGGCCGCAAGCGAAAGCCGCGAAAGGAACGCTACCACTTTTTTCAGTGTCGTTCCTTTCGCGGCTTTCCGTATTTCTGGCGTGTGCAGTTGAAAAAATGCGGAGCGGACAATGAAGTTACACGACTACCTTGACACTCTTATGACGGTCTATTGCAGTGATAAATTGGTCACTATCGGGTATCGATTGGGTATCGATTGGCGTTCGATTGAATCGAACGAAATCAATCACCGAATTTAGACCAAATATAGACCAAAATTTGACCCGATCAATACCGCGGGGTGACGGCAAGGGTGGGGGGAATGTCGTTTCTGTCTGTTGTCATTATGAGCCTTGGCGAAGAATCTCAATGGAGCAAGCGGGAAATAGATGTTCCGCCCGGCTCAACACGACATCCCCTTTTTTTTTACTTGATTAATTTGGAGAATTCCGAGAATTGTTATATCTTTGTGGCCGTGAAATATTTGAGCCATGATGAAAGAACTCGATACCTTTTCCCATGCCTTCATGGTTGAATTAGTGGATTGTCCTAAAAAGAATGCCTTTCCGAGCATAAAGGGCAAACCTGCAATGTGCCGTTTTGGAGGAGGTTATTATTCTTTCGATGATAAGGGGAATATGGACGGCTGTCACTTCTATGTTCAAGACTATCAGGAAAGAGACATTTCAATAAATCGACTCAGCAATACGATGGGCAGAGTCATACACACCCACATGTAATAAATGTGGATCACACAGGTAAAGCTCATCCTGACAAGTCTGATGTTACACATGAGCCTACGTTCGAGGAGGTTCAGAATATAACAAATGAGACAGCAATAAAAATAAAATAACTATTATAGTATGTTGTTTATAAATGAAGAAACGGACAAGGTAAATCTCTATGAGAGTCATCTTATTTCCATGGAGAGTGATTCGTCATTAGGAGTGACGAAGTTTCTCGTAGACTGGTGCGAGGGTGACCCTTATTTGGAGTTGATTTGTGAAAACTGCTCCGATTTCAATCTTGAAATAGCGAAGAGTCCTAATTTTAAAAATTGGTGTGGACAGTTGGAAATTACAGGATTCTCTTATCTCAAGACGAAAGATGGTTATATTGTGCAGATTAATTTCGATATGGTATGTATCGGGTTCATTCAATTGAAGTGTTCGAAGTTCTTTATAAATACACCAGAAGATCCCAAGCAGGAAGGAGGTAATGGTCATAGAATTATAGGCGATGAAAAATATACAACTGAATGGTTTTGATTGGAACGGATTCTATATCTATGGATTTCGTTATTCGGACGACTGGTGGCACATGGATTTGCTGATTAGGAAATCCGGTACAGATAATGTCGAGAACAGACGGCTCCATATGGAGTTTTCTCGTATTAATAGTGCATGCTTGAGAGGGGATGAATTCTTTTGTCAGATATTAGGGTTTGCCGTTTGTGAGAGGAGAAATGGCTGCGATGTCAATATAGAAACTGACAAAGGATTGTTGAGCCTCTCGTGTTGTGACATTATGTTAACGTGAGTTCGATGAAAAGGTTGCTTGCTACGCCCTCGAAACGGCGGCGGGGGGAAAGACCATAGCGGAGTAGCCGCCCGCGAAATCGTGAGAATCGCGAAGAAAGAAAGTGTTGTTTGAGGCGGAGCCGAGTTTCACTTTCTTTCGAGTGAGGCCACGATTTTGCAGGCTACGTAACTCTAGGTCTT